>Ga0193752_1000163_pt1 | contig 86619 bp, 88 predicted proteins | sample H1c1metaG_FD_144924 | JGI IMG/M metagenome (GOLD analysis project Ga0193752, IMG submission 144924) | Soil microbial communities from a riparian zone of the East river system, Colorado, United States - H1c1 | ecosystem: Environmental > Terrestrial > Soil > Riparian zone | place: USA: East River... | reverse complement strand
CTGAAACAGCACCTCCACCTACAGACCTCGTTCCCGAGGTCTGTGCAGGGCTACGCCCTGCACTACACTAGGGTGCTCCTGGGATACCAGTTGTTACAGCGGGGGTGGTGAGTTTCGTGATTCAGGTTAAGCACGTCTAGCTTTGCCCGTTTTTCGCTCTTTTAGAGCTCATCAGTGTAACTACCATATTTACAGAAACGGGTATGACAAAACAGATAGAGGTATGAGGCGGATCGCCAAGGTTTAAATCTGACGATCCGCCACCATACCAGAACAACCCGCAGGCTCAGAATCTGCCGGAAGCGGTCAACTTGAACAGTGTCCCGCCCACAAGAGCGAGAGCTCCACACATGATGACGCTCAGCTGAATGATTTTTCTGCATCTCTCACCTTCTTGTCACCCAGGAACATCTCCATGCCCTGGCTGGGCAAGAATGCTGTAAGGGTGGGGTGATGAGAGCAACTAGTTGCGGACGGTCTCGGTCACCGCCTTGGCAACATTGGTGGACTGAGTTGCCCCCACGACACGAGCGCGGGAGACGCCATTGCTGCCCGGAAGGGCGTAGAAGGCGGCAACGCGGTCGGTCTCGTCGATGAGATCTTCACCGGGATAGCGTCCGAGATAGTGTCCCATGATTGTTCTCCTCCTCACCGAGGACGTGGATGCCCCTAAGATGCACTGCTGCTGCACACAAAGTGAGGGATGAACTCGGGGAATTTCCCGGGCTTATCCCTCACTTTGTATCTATCTGTTTGTCAAAAAAACGTCTTTGAGGTTTCAAAGACCTATAAATTTTACCATACCGATCAACCATCCTGGCCCCCTGACCACCCTTTAGTAATAGTACCAGCGGTCCAGGCCAGAGGTGTTGGTCACATCCCGTATCTTCTTGGGCTGCCCGCCATCCAGGCTCAGCGCGTAGTCAGCCGTCTCTTGTTCGGTGTTGATACGGTAGACCACGGTTTTGTCAGTTACCCACCGGACCGGGTTCTTCAGGCCACTCTGGGTGTGTAGGACCTTGTCTTGCTTGGTGTCGAGTGTGTAGGCCAGCAGCACACCCTTGCCGTCGCGGTTGTCTATCCATAGGCTCTTCCGGCTGTCAGGGCTGTCTACGTAGACGCGTGACACCAAGTTACCTGGCTCGCCGCTCTGTTTGGTGGCGTCTTTGCTTCCTAGCTGGTAGCCATACCATTCGGACTGCGCCGAGGCCGTGATGTGGTCGTAGGCAGTGCGGAACATGGTCCACACCTCTTTGTTTATAATAATCTGCCGGTTTGCACCGTTGGCGTCTACCCTGAACAGGCTGACATTCACACCATTCTGGTAGGCGCTGGAGGGGGCATAGTATATTTTGTTAGCCGCAATCATGACGTCGTTAAAGTAGTTGGAGGCAGCTAGCTCCTTGTTGCCTTCTTCTTCGCTGTCATAGCTGATAAGACGGTGACGTTTGGGGTTAGCGGCACTTGCCCCAGAAGCTACCGACACATAAGCCAACCGACCGTCAGCCCAGCCCAGTACCTGGAGGCGTTCTGACGAAGCAATAGATTTGGTGGTGTTATCTACCAGATTAACAAGGGTCAGACTGCTCAGCAGATAGCCGTCTTTGTTGCGTTTGCCTTCGCGGGTGGACACCAGTACCGCCACTTCTTTGGTGGGGTGAGAAATCAGGACTATGTCGTCCCTTTCGGTTCCGGTGCCGGCCAGCACCAGCTGTTCGTTCTTGCCGTCTATGTCTACCTTATATAGGTCGTATTTGCCCGAGCGCTTGGAAACAAAGGCTTGTTTACGGGCCGGCACCAGGACGGCGGCAGTTTCGGACTTGGAGTCGGCGTCCACCTGCAGCTTTTCTTCCCGATATGTCTTGCCCTGCAGAGTAACCTCTATGGTGTCTGGCGGCTTGTCCATGGTCAGCAATATCTTGCCGTTCTCGTCAGAGAAAGCGCTGGAGTCGCCACTGATAGCCTCTACCTTGGACACAGGCTTGCCAGATAGAAAGTCAGTCACCACAAAGGCGTACTGCGTACCGGTTGGCTCCAGTTTGAATTCTCCCTGAGGGTTACTGCCCCACCCAACGGTTATTTTCTTGGTAACGCTTGAAAAGGCTCGCCTCTCTATGGTCAGCTGTTTGGCACCCAGCTTGACCTTTCCTAACTTTGCGTGGCCTTCGCCATCTGTCAAGGCCGTCGCACCGCCCACCGTCACCCGGACATTCTTGAGCGGCTGCTGGGTGCTTTGATCGGTCACATCCACCGTTACACCGCTACGAACACCCGCAGCGTTCAGCGTAAAGTAACGGCTAGGCGGCACCACCGCGATCATCAGCACAATAAGCAAAAGCGACCCTATGATGACTTTTTTGTGGTGGCCCACAAAATCCTTCAGGCGAGAACGCCACGAGGTCTTCTTGGCAGGCGGCACAGCAGCCAGTAGCTTGTCGTCTTCGGCAGCCAGTAGCTGGTCACTCTCGGTGGCTACGATATCGTCGACAGCCTTGCTGGTGGTGGGGTCCGAGTATTCCTCTGTTTCAGGCTGTGCCGGCTCTTCAGGAACGGGCGGCTCTTTCTTTTTGGCTACCACCTTTGGTGTTGGTTCTGGCTTGGACGGTTCTGCCGGTTCGTCCTTGAGGATCTTTATCTTCAGTGGTTCTTTGGGTACGGGCATTTCGCCCAATTCTGGCGCAGTGCCAGGGGTATCTACCGGCGAGTCGTCGTGCAGTACCTCTATTTTTCGGGTGCTGGTTTTATCGTCAGGTTCCATCATCTGACGGACACGTTCGTGCACGTTGTCATTTATTTCGTCAAAGTCTGGTTTATCAGGCATAGTATCCCTGATATTTTAACAGCTTATGGCTACTTTTTCTTGCGCTTGGATTTAGACTTCTTGGGCGGTTTCTTTTTGGGTGTAGATGTCTTTTGTGGAGGCGCTGCGGCTGGCTGGATGATCACTTCGGGCTTGGGCACCACTGTCTGTGTTTCGGTATCCAGGATGGTAGTGTCGGGCTCTGCCACCGGCATTGCTACCGGGCGGCGCTTGTCACGGCGGCGAAAGAAATATTCTGCAACTGCCACAATAATAATTGACGCAATAATGATAAAAGCAATGTTCATGCTGCCGCTGGGTGTAGCCACGGTCTCGCCCGGAGTTGTGGTTGTGCTGGGCACGGACAGCTGAGCGTTGGGATCGCTCAGTATTTCCTGCCCACTGGCATTCTGCGTACCAGTACCGGGCTGCAGGGTGCCTGGGGCAGTCTGCGGGTTACGCGTGGGTGGCTGAAAATCTTCCGCGTTGCTTGCGCCGTTGTTCGGGGCTTGGGTTGCTTGAGCTAGAACCATTGGGCTCTAGTATGTGGCCTTAGGCTTTTGTTTTCAACCTCACGCAAAGTTATTCACATTTTTTTAATGTTCCACAACCAAGGAGTTAACAGCGAGAATTCTCACAAAAGTCTTGACGAAGTATTATGCCAGCAGTAGGCTGAATATATGGTTCACTAAACCTCTCAAAGTTAGCGGCACTTTCCCCCCACCCCGGTGCCGGAAAAGCCAGCTGAGTTTGAGACCTAGTGTTCCAAAAAAGAAAACACTAAACCGCCTTGGCAAGTCTCCTTCCCCCAAAGAGGAGACTTGTCTTTTTATAAACACAGATTACAAGTCGAGAAATGTAGGCAAAAAACCACCGACGGCCTAGGCAGTCACGGGCGACTGGCTTTGTCAGGCGGCAGGTGGCTGCGCCGCGAAGCCCAGGGGTTAGAAGCCGCCGTAGCCGCCACCATACCCTTCAAACCGACCATTAGACCGATGATAATCAGTCACCTTAAACGGCGCCGCGTCCTTGGCAGTACTCTGGATATATAGCTCACTGCCCTTCTTGGAAGTCAGCAAATAATCCTCGCTAAACCAACCATAAGGGGTGAGTTCGCTCAGGCGAGCAACTTCGTCAGGCTCTTCGCCAGTAGCAGTCCCCAGGAACAGAGTGGACTTGCCATCACGAGACTCTGCCCAGAAGGTTCGTTTGCCTGACGGCGACAGAATATAGGTGTTGTACGGCTTGGATCCATCCTCGGCAGTGACGCTTGTGTCTTTAAAGGTGTCTTCTTCTAATTCAAACGCCTCGTTCTTGGTGTACTGGTAAGCCGTAAAGTACAGTTCTTGGGGCTTCTCTAGGCGAGCAGTTATATAGAACTGACGCCAGTACTGGTAGTACACGCCAGCAGGGATAGCCTTGAGAACTTTCTTATTACTGCCGTCGGGCTTGATAGAGATGATCGAAGGCTGCACCTTTGGTATGGTTGTATTGTATGAGTTGCCAACAGAAACATTGGTTGTATACACCACTTTGCCGTTCAGCAGATACACTTCGTTAAAGAGCGCCTGGAAGAAACCACCAGGCACAATCTCTGCGGTACTTTCGTCTAGTATGACTATTTGCTTGCTAGCGGCGTTATAGCTCTTGAGGGCTTCTTTTTTATTGTCGGTAGGGTATTTATCCTGGCGATCCACTTTGTAGATAAAGTGGTTGCCGTCCCAACCTTTGACGTCAAAGAAGGCGTTGCCCTCGTCCATAGTGGTCAGTTTGTCAGTAGCCGTTTCTATCAAGTACAGCTTGGACTTGTCACCATCGCGCCGCGACTTGAGAGCCAAGTACTTCCAGTCCCGCGAAGAGAGTAGGGTAGTCTCGGCGTCTTCCTTGCCTGTTCCGGCCAGCACTACCTGGCGGTCAGAACCGTCCAGATTAGTCTTGACCACGTCGATCTTGCCTGACTGCTTGCTCAAGAAATACACCTTGCCCGCCGGGCTAATGGACAGCTTGATGGTCTGTTCTACATTGATGTCGGCCGTCAGGTCATTGTAGCCCTCTAGCTTTACTGTAGCTTTTTCGGTCTTTTTGTCGGCTGGCAGCACCAGGACTGCTTCGCCGGTGTCGTTGGTCTTAGCCTCGGAGTCCAGTACTGTTACCACCGCCCCGGCCACACCTTTGCCTGTGATCTTATTGACTACCGCAACCGGTATCTGGCGACCAGTGGCTTCCATTTTTAGCTCAGTCTTGTTCTTAGAGTCAGTCAGTACTACTGTTACGTCCGCAGACAAATCTTTGTAGTACTTTTTGGTAACGGCCAGCTTTTGCTTGCCCAGCGGCGCATCAGACACTACTGCTTCGCCTTTTTCATTGGTTTTGGCGGTCTTTGTTGCCAGCTTTACGTCTGCCTGGCTGACTGGCTTGCCGGTCTCAGAATCCAAGACCGTCACAGTAAAGTTCTTTTGCATAAATAAGCCCAGCACTTTGTAACGTGACAAGGGAACAGCCAGCACTATCAAAACTACCACCAAGAAGGTGGCAGGAATGGTTATTTTCTTTTTAGAGGTATAGCCATGCCAAAGACGCTTGAGTTTGCCGTCACCTGATGTGTCCTTGGGCTTGGCTATGAGTGCCTCGGTTTTGTCTTCTGGCTCTACCACTTCCTCTGGCTCAACACTTAGATCCGGGGCTTCCGCCTCGGGTTCTTCTGCTTTCTTTTTTGTCATAGCGAAGTTCCTTGTTTGCTATCAGCATAGTGCTTCTGCTAATGACGTGCAATATGTAAGTGGCAAGGGGTAAAGATTTTAGGCTACTTCGGTTCTAGGAGCGGGATTTGTAGCGCGACACTGCCAGCGGCATAAATACCAACAGCATGCCGGCTACCCACAGCAAGAGCTTCCACCAGGCACCAGTGCTGGGCAGACCCAGCGCCAGCTCACGAGCGGCGTTCACGGCGTGTGTGACAGGCTGATTGCGGGCAAATACTTGCAGCCATGAAGGCATAGACTGAACGGGCACAAAGGCCGCACTGGCGAAGGTCAGGGGAAAGATAGATACAAAGCCAGCCATCTGGGCCGTCTCGGAATCTTTGACAGACAGGCCAACAAACCCAAGCATCCAGGCAAAGGCGTAGCTAAAGGCCAGTACGATCAGGACCGTCTCTATGGCACCCAGGAAACCGCCTAGGAACCGAAAGCCCAACAAGCTTCCTACCGTAATCATGATACTCATGGTGGCAATATTGCGGATCATGTCAGAGAACGTCCGGCCCGCCAACACGGCGCCCCGACTCATAGGCAGACTGCGAAAACGATCAACAATACCCTTACCCATATCCTCTGCCAAACCAACACCCGTATTGAGCGCACCAAATAGCGAAGACTGCACCAAGATACCAGGCAGCAAGTAGTTAATGTACTTGGCACCGGGGATGGCCGCCTCGTTACCAATGGCTCCACCAAACACAAAGTTAAACAACAAGAGGAACATGACGGGCTGCACGGACGAGAAAAATAGCAGTTGCGGTAGTCGCACGTAACGCAGCAGGTTGCGGCGCGTGATAGCCCACGTGTCAGTAACGTTATAGGTTATAGATTGAGCAAAGGTCATTTCTTGCCTCCCTTTTTCTTAGAATCTGTCCGAAGTCTCGCTCCCGATGCCAAAGCTGATCCATTTCGAGTGGCAATTCGTTCTGGCTTTCCTGGTGTAACCGTAGTTACGGTTGGAGAGCTAGGACGGATTGACGCCGGAATGGGCGGTTTTGGCGCGGGATTGGAGGCTTTGGATAGGTTCTTGGCATCCTTGGGTAGGTTCTTGGCATCTTTACCGGTAACTGCCAGAAAGACATCGTCCAGGCTAGGGCGGTGCAGGGCGATAGACTCGGGCGCAATCTTGGCAGCGTCTAGGGTCCGAACAACTTCTACCAGCTTTTTGCGTCCGTCACGCACGGGCAGGGTAATGGTGGCACCTTCTATCTTTGGATCTTTGGTGCCAAACATACGAACGGCCTGCGCAGCCTTCTCTACCTGGGATGGCTTGACTTCGAATTCTATGACGTCACCACCCATTTGGCTCTTCAGCTGGTCGCTGGTGCCTTCCACGATAACTTTGCCGTGGTCTATGACAGCAATCTGATCCGCCAGCTCATCTGCCTCTTCCAGGTACTGTGTGGTCAGTAGGATGCTGGTGCCATCCTGGACGAGTTCACGGATAGTGTCCCATAGATCCAGGCGAGTGCGGGGGTCTAGGCCAGTCGTGGGTTCGTCCAAAAACAGTATCTTGGGGCGAGCCACCAAGCTGCCACCCAGGTCCAGTCGACGGCGCATACCGCCAGAGTAGGTACGGGCTGGACGATTGGCAGCGTCGGTCAGGCCGAGGTTTTCCAAGATTTCATCGGCCCGTGCATAGGCTTCTTTTTTGCCCATGTGGTACAGCCGCCCCACCATGTATAGGTTCTCGCGGCCGGTCAAAAACTCGTCTACAGCAGCATACTGCCCAGCCAGCCCGATCATCTCACGCACACGATGTGGTTGCTTAACCACGTCTACGCCCATAACATGCAACGTTCCTTTGTCTGGGTTCATGAGCGTACTGAGCATACGCACCAGCGTAGTCTTGCCAGCGCCGTTAGGGCCCAGCAGGCCAAAAACTTTTCCTTGTTCTGCCCGGAGACTCACGCCATCCAGGGCTTTGACGTCGCCAAAATGTTTGTAGACGTCGGCTACTTCGAAAGCTATTTTCATATGTATAGTTAACTCGTTAAGTGTTATCGTCTCGTATTTTAGCTCTCGATACTTAACACGTCAAGTGTTTATCCACACAAACGGGCAGGGGACTAAAAAAGCGCTCCCTACTGCACTACTAACGACTTCAGAATAGCCTGGGCAACCGACAGAATCTTGTCACTCCCCCAGGCCTCGGGGTCAATAGCTATGCCCTCTTTGCACTCCTGGCCGCCATCACACTTCACAAAAGATACACCAATGATAGGTTCTGACTTGGCAACATCAGTTTTGGGAATATCCTGGCCTTTTTTATAACCCGCATCACCGGTGATATAGACCGCATCCACCCCTGTCGAGCCATCAAAGCCAGCAAAACTCAGGTAGGTCTCTTTGCGCTGGCTTTGCGAAGGCTGAGCATAGGCTATCTTTTGGGAGTCTACTACCGCCTTGCCTGTCGGGTTGGCAAACTTGGGCACTGTCGAGCCGGCAGTCACAATAGTTATAAGTACTTTGCCCGATTTTTTGCTGCCATCACTCGTAGTTATCTGGGCTGCGGGTGACTGCAGGGTAAGCTGCCCCTGCGTGGCATCGTCTTTCTGCCAGGTCTTGGGGTGGTCAATCGACATCTGAATATCCTGGGATACCAGGTGTTCGCTCAGTTCTTCGTCGACACTTTCTACGGGCTGCTGCTGTGGGGCTGACGGCTGGCCCGAGCCTTGCGACGGAGTGGACTGCCTGCGCAGCACCAAGAAATACATAGCGGCACCTATCGCCACCAGAACGACCAGTGCAATAAAAATAATGCCCTTTATTTTGCGTTTCTTTTTTTGCGCCTTTACGGGTTCTAGATTATGAATATAGTCAGCAGTCGATTGGCTGGCAGCAGCATATTCGTCCTGCTCTTCAGGAGGCTGCTGCGGAGGTGTTGGCGGTGGCCCTTGAACCGGGCCCTGCGGTTCCATACCTACTAGTATATCCTATAGCTATGGCAACAACCGCAAATGAACAGACTCTTACCTTGGCGATTCATTATTTATCGAAGGCCGACCCCAGTCTGGCCCCGGTTATCGCCAGCAGCCCCTTGCCTGACCTGCACCCACACCAGAACTACTATCAAGAGTTAGTGGATAGCATCATCAGCCAGCAGCTGAGCGTCAAAGCTGCCCGCACCATAGAGAAGCGCTTTTGCGAACTCTTTGGTGGCGCCGATTTCCCCCTGCCCGAACAGATCCTGACAAAAGACATAGAAGAGTTGCGCAGTGCTGGCCTAAGCCGCCCCAAGGCCGCGTATATTCGTGACCTAGCCCAGCACGTGGTAGACGGCAAAGTAAAGTTTGGCCACCTGGACAGCCTGTCTAACGACGAAGTTATTGCAGAGCTGACAGCCGTCAAAGGCATCGGCGAATGGACCGCCCACATGTTCCTGATGTTCTGCATGGGCCGCTTAGACGTGCTGCCCTCGGGCGACCTAGGCATTCGCAATGGTGTACGGGCCCTGTACGGCCTGGACCACTGCCCGCAATCTGACGAAGTCAAAGTACTTGCCCAGAAAAATCAGTGGCACCCTTATGAATCTGTTGCCGCCTGGTACCTGTGGCAATCCCTAGACAACGCGCCCGCTATTTAACGCAATGACCCTCAAGCCAAGCGGCTATTTCATTCACCGACAAATGGTCTGTTGCAACCTTTACTGCAAAATCCTCTAACTCACCCCGCTTAGCAGAAAATCGCTTCTTGTTCATCCGCAAGAACATGACACCACTCGTAATCCCCGTCCGTTTGTTGCCGTCAGCAAAAGGGTGGTCAGCAATAATATTGCGAACATAAACAGCCGCCTTCTCGTACAAGCTCGGATATTGCTCCACGCCGAAAGCTTCCTGCCGAACGGCGTGAGCAACCGACTTTATTCGTTCAATGTCACGCACGCCATGCGATCCACCATATCGCTCTACGAGCTGGAAGTGTACAAGCAGGATCTGCTCTTCAGTAAGATATGTAATCATCTCTGAGCAAGATTCTTTAGGTCCTGATCGTAGGTATCCATGAACTTCTCTAGATCGTTCATGAACTTCTCATGTTTGTTTTGTTTTGGCTTCTTGACATCAATCTGAGCATCGTCACCGATACGAAGCCCCAGCTCTTCGAGCTGCTTCTTTGGGATAATGACGCCGGCACTTGAGCCAACTTTTATAATCCTATAGGTCATAGCATTGATTATAACTATATTATAATAATGCGTCTACAAAATTATGCTTAGCCCAGAAGTTTTTCCAGTTCGGATTTTACCAGGTTCGAAATAAGTTCATGGCCTGTTTCGTTTGGATGAAGCCCGTCCACCAGCAGCTCGGGCTTGTCACGAAAGTGATTGAATAATCTCACCAGTGGAATATTCTGCTGGGTACAGAAGTCGCTCAGCATATTCTCGTACTCCAGAATACTTTCGTTAGTAAACACATAGTCGCCCCAAGAGACTGGTTTGGTTTTTGATTCATCACAAGCGGTCAGGCCGACAAATAGGATCTTGTCCGTATACTCCCTGATAGCATTCACAATATCCTGGAGGTCTTTAGGAAAGATTCTTGCCTCGTAACCCACCCTGAGACCGTGATCCCACATAGAGTCGTTGAGACCCACCGCCACTACGGCTACTACTTGCTGCTGGCGACTCCGGTAGAGTATCTCGCTGCCTATGCGCTCGGCTATATGTGGTGCTGCAGTACCGCCACTGACGCCCAGATTATAAACCTCGGGAATAGCAGCCCCTAAATCGCGTAGCTGTAGCTCATCATAATGACGCTTGATGCGAGCCACCCAGCCACCGCCTTCTACATCCCACATGCCGTACACAATGCTATCGCCAAAAACTAATATCCTCATGTCAGCTCCTTCAGCAAATCGTCTAGATGTCTCTTTACTTCTGCAACTTTGTTGCCAGACTTATTTTTAAAGTTGTGGTCTACATTTGGGATTTTTATGAGTCTTTTGTTGTCGCCCGGAATGGCATCGAATAATAGCTTTTGGTGAGCATAAGGCGTCGGCTCGTCATTGCTACCGGCCATCAGGAGCACGGGCATGGTCAGGGCTTTCGCGCCCTTCAGCAAATCGTGATTTTTCAAGTCCTCTACAAAACCCCAGCCCGGTCGCAGTAGTAGTCCGGGCCTGGACAGGCTTTCTCTTTCAAAGTAGCCTCTGTCCTTCCAGGCTTTCAAGAAGTCTGGATCGACAGTACCAACAAAGAGCTCTTGGTTTATGCACGCAGAAATAGGCGCTACACAAAAAACTTCGGCTGGATGATTTTCGGCGTACAGCGCCGTAGACATGCCGCCCATGCTGTGCCCCGCCAGACCAAATGGCTGCTTGAACCACTCTTGGGTGCGCGCCCAGGCAACCACGTCCTCTAGGTCTTCGTAGTAGTTAGTAATGGTCACATTGCGCATATCACCATCACTTTCACCAGTAGAGTTGGTGGCATCGAACCGGACCACCCGATAGCCGTTTTCTAAGAATGCCTCGGCAAAAGCCTGAATATGTTTCTGACCCATAAAGCCGCCTTGGCCGTGAGCCACAAACGCCAAGCCGGTCTCATGCTCGGGCTCATCCACCCGAATCACCAGCTTCAGACCATGCCGATTTTTGATCTCGGGGCGCTTCATCGGAGCGCTTGCGCCCTCCCCCCGGACTTCTTGATCAAATCATTGTCATAGGTATAGAGCGGCGAAGCATTGTTGAGCTCTGCATAAAATAGACTGCAACAATCAACCCAGGATAGCCGAGACTCTGTCTCATACAGCTTGAGGGCTCGCTTGATAAGCGGGCGATTACAGTTTATTGCCCTTTCGGCTACGATTCTGCTCAGGTTTTTGGTAATCGCGACTCTTGGAAATTTAGCAGACTGCAGCACGTACACAATTTCGGCAAACACCATATCAGAGACATGCAGGGTTAGTGTGCTATCGAGCAACCGCTGGGTTGCTGCCGATCGAGCGCTGTCCCTATCGAGCAACCAATCAAGCAGTACGTTAGTGTCAAGACTTGCTGATGTCGCCATATTTTTCTTTTACATGGGCAGCAAACCCGTCACCAGCCTTGTAATTTTTCAGTATATCCGTGGTCCCAAGTTTTTTCAGAAGTGCTTGGTTCATAGACCGAACTTCTTCGATAGAGGGCATTGGCTCAAGTGTGATAGCTCCGGTTTTGGCATCTTCCTCAAAACGAACCTCACTGCCCGGCTTAAGCCCGAGCTTTTCGCGTATATCCGCAGGGATGGTAGTCGTGCCCTTGCTGGTAATTCTTGAGGTATAGATCATGTATTACATGATACATGATGTAATACCTCGTGTCAATGGTATTACGGCGTCAAGCGATTCATATCGCGGGGGAAGAGTGTGGCCTCTTTGACATTGTTGAGGTTCAGAATTTTCTCTACAGTGCGCTCCAGTCCCCAGCCCCAGCCACCATGTGGTGGCATGCCGTGACGATACACGCTGAGCAGTGGTGCAAAGCCCGGATTTTTCGGATCGCCGCCCATGGCCTTTAGCTGTTTTAGTAGGCGGTCATAACGGTGTTCGCGCATGCTGAGGGTAGTGATCTCTACGCCACGAAATAGCAGGTCGGCGCGATCAGCGATCTCTGGATTTTCTTCGTTTGCACGGTGGTAGAACTTAAAGGTCTTGCTACGACTAGACCAGCCCGTTACCAGCACGGCCTCGCTACCCAGCTGTTTCTTGGCGTAGTCGCAGATCCAGCGTTCTTCTCCTGGAGCTAGGTCGTCCTCGCCCGTGTGGTCTTCTTTGGTGGCCTTCAGGAACTTCTCGTGAATTTCGTCGATACTAATACGGGGAATGTCCTGTGGTTTTTTGGGCAATGTAAAGCCCTGAATGTTCCACATCTTGAGTTCTTTGGCACACTCAGCCTCTGCATACCTAACCACCGTGAGCAGACAGCCGCCGGCTAGATTCTGTAGCTCGTCAAAATCTATAAAGCCGATCTCGGCATCAACAGACTGGTATTCGGTCATGTGGCGGGTGGTAGCGCTGGGTTCTGCCCGAAACACGGGGTTGGTTTCAAATACTCGCTCAAAAACGCCAACCATCATCTGCTTGTAGAACTGGGGCGACTGAGCCAGGGTGGCAGTTTTGCCAAAATAATCGAGCTTGAAGACTTCGGTGCCGCCCTCGGTAGCCTCGGCCAAAAGCTTGGGGGTGATGATCTCGGTAAAATCGTTGGCTGCAAAGAATGTACGAAAACCCTCTAGTACCTTGGCTTGGACTTTAAAAATAGCCGTCTCCTGTAAGTTGCGTAGTCCAATCGGGCGGTTGTCGAACAAGGTGTCTAGATTGTCGGGACGGTGGCTAAGGGGCTTGTCGATTTCTATAGGCGGTTCATCGGTGACAGGAATTACTACTTCCAGGGTGGGCTCGTGGATCTCGGCACCACCAGGGGCACGGTCGTCCTGAACCACTTGGCCTGTAATAGTCAAAACGGTGCCAATTTGCAGGCCACGTAGTTTCTCTACTTCATTTTTGTCCTCTACCAAGACCTGTATCAGGCCACTGCGGTCACGAATGTTTATAAAAGTCAGGCCGCCCATCAGACGCTTTTTGTGGATCCACCCCTGAACTTGAGCTGATGTACCGATATGGTCCTTCAGTTCGCGAGCTAGTGTTCTCATGTTTTTCTCCGAAAGTTAAGTGTCAGTAAAACGGCTGAAACGGGTCAGATGCCCCTGCTCGCCTAGCAGTGGCAGACCCGCAAATTTGTATCAGTGTTTACTCGTAACACAATCATTTGGCTTATTTTACCACCTCTGGCGGTTCTTCGGTAGGGGCTTCTGGTTCTTCTTGGGGCCTTTCGGGTTCATTGTTTTGGGTATGTTCTTTTTTGGCAGCCCGGGCAGCAACGGCTCGCATGTCGTCGTATCGGTCGAATTCATCAATAATAGGCTTGCCTATGGCCCGTTCCAGTATGTCCTCTATGGTGATAATACCTACAAACTCTTCAAAACTATTTACCACAATGAATAAGTGCCGTTTGGTTTTTAGTACAGCCTGCAGGGCGTCAGTGAGCGGTTGTTCTTCGTGCACATACATAACTTCTGCGTTCATATATTTTTCTATGTGTCCGCCGGACTTGGCCCGGATCAGGTCGCGCAAATACAAAATGCCAACAATGGTATCTTTTTTGTCAGCGTAGACCGGGAACCGCGAAAAACCACTGTCGTGGAGCTCGCTCATCAGCACCGTACCAACGGCTTCGGTGGCAGCTATCATTTTTACAGCCCGGCGCGGCACCATGGCCTGCACAACACTCACGTCACCGAATGTCAGAGCGTGCAGTGCAATCTCTAGCTCAGTTTTCTCGACCCGGTTGTCGGGCTGGGCTTGCTGATACTGCAACAGCTCTATGATGTCATTGCGATCATATAGTCCGGTATGAATAGTGACCGGCCAGTGACGCCCAAAAAAACCCGACAAGCCGTCGATAACAGGATGCAGATAACTGAGCAACCAAGCCAGTGCCGGCGCAAGTTTGCTAGCTGTCCAGGCGCTCAGCTTGGTAACGTTGCGGGCTGGCAGCCAGACAAATCCCGCCCAAATAACAAAAGCACTAACTATCACCGCAAACCAAGTTGGCGTACTGCGCGCTACCAGCACAAAGAACAATGCGTTGGTCACCCCGACAATAATCCACAGCACCGTGGTCAAGCTATGCCCATATGCCACTGCTTTATAGAGTGTCTTGGCTAGTTCGTCGCCTTCGCGTGCCCGCTTGCGCAGCTCGCGCTCTGGGACATGCCGATAGACCTTGAGCAGGCTAATAGAAGAAAGCGCCAGCAAAGCGGACACTAAAAGCACGATCATCATGAACTCATTTTACATCTCAAGTCTGTTAAGCAAAGCCTATTCTGATAAGTACGATTTGTCAGTTCTTGTACGAAGGCGTACCCGTAGGTACGCCGACAAGCAAGACTGGCAAAGCGCACACACCCCACAAAACAGATTTTGTGGGGACCTTGTTGTGCTATCAGAATGGCTTGAGGCTGGAGTGGAGATGTAAAATAAGTTCGCGCTCAATAGTAACAGACATGGACCCCATGATAATATGTACATACCAATTAAGGGGATATTTCATGAACAAACGCTTTATTGCTATTCTTGCCGCTTGTATCATTGCATTTGCCGGCTTGCTCATATTAACCAAAAAGGACAGCAAGACGCCTTCCGAGCAGACAGACAATAACCCAAGCTCCCAGCTGAGCAATCACATAAAAGGCCAAGGCACCACAGGCGTGACGCTTACCGAATACGGTGACTTTGCCTGCCCAGCCTGCTACCAATACTTCCCAATCGTGCAACAGGTCAAAGAAAAATACGGTGACCAGATCAAGTTCCAGTTCCGCCACTACCCACTGACCGAGATCCACCAGAACGCTCTGGTTAGCGCCCGGGCCGCCGAAGCAGCTGGCAAACAAAATAAGTTCTTTGAGATGCACGACCTGCTGTACCAAAACCAGCCGACCTGGCGCGACAGCAGCAATCCTACGCCACTGTTCGAGAATTATGCCAATCAGCTCGGCCTCGATCTGAGTAAGTTCAAAGAGGACGTAAAAAACAGCGTCACCAATGCCACAGTCCAGGCCGACCGTGCCGAGGCAAGACGACTCAACTACTCTTCTACCCCTACGTTTGAGGTAGATGGTAAGCAGGTCGAGAACCCACGTAGCCTCGAAGACTTTACAAAGCTGATAGACAACGCTATTAAAGAAAAACAGGCCCAGAAGCAACAGTAGTTGTTGCCTATTACAATGTTAAAACCGGCTCTTTGTGGCCGGTTTTAGTTTTTTGTTTTTGGTCCTAATGGGCTAGTAGGTTATAAATTGCTGCCATTTAGGACGCTTCACTTTTACTTGCACTCTCATACCTCGTGAAGACATTAGTTTTATTTTTACAGGCAAAGCCTGACTACTCCCTTTTTTCTCCTCACACCTCATGGAACACACCTAGTACCCTCTATTTTTTTGTAATGTTTTTGTCTTCGACGCGTCCTCAAACTGAACGCTAGAAGTAATTCAATAATACATAAGCATGATGTGGCCGTCAATGCCGCTTTTGGCTAGTTGCCCTTGCGGGTGGCGTGTGCTTCGGCAATCTTACTGTGTAGTTTCTTCATAGTCCTACTGGTCGACTGCTTGCTGTGGATCTCGCGAAACTCACGGTCCAGCTCGTCCAATTCTTCGTCGGTCATGTCCTCTAGATCCACGAATGCATCGCGGCCGCGTGTCGACAGTAGCAGCTCGTCCAGCTTTAGCTGCATAGCTTTGCCATCGCGGTTCTGCGTATTCTGAATAAGAAAAACCATCAGGAAGGTAGTGATTGTTGTACCGGTATTGATAAACAGCTGCCAGGTATTAGAAAACTCAAAGAATGGGCCAGTTACTGCCCAGCCAATGACCAACAAAAAGGCCAAGGTAAAGGCCGCAGCATGACCGGTGGCGATGGAAATCCTCGTAGCAATTTTTCTAAACACTTTTTGTACCTGATTATTTGTTATAGAATAACACTTATAGTTATCTAGAAAATAAAAATGCATGCATAACGTCTTTAATGAACTGAGTCTAATCATCGCCATCGGCGTGGCGGTCAGTTTATTCATGCGCACTATTCGGCAACCGCTGACTATTGCCTATATTCTGACAGGCGTGTTGGTGGGACCGGCTGCATTCGACCTGATCAGCTCACCCGACACGCTCGAGGTCTTTTCTAGTTTTGGCATAGCCCTGCTGCTATTGATTGTTGGCCTGGGGCTCAACCCGAGAGTCATCAAAGAAATTGGTAAGATTGCCGCCTATATAGCCATTATCAAGGTATTGCTGGTGACTGCCATTGGGTACATATTGTCTGGCTTCTTGGGCTTTACCACCACCGAGTCGCTCTATATTGGTATTGCACTGTCTTTCTCTAGCACCATTATCATCTTGAAGCTACTGACTGATAAGCGAGAGCAGACACGTATGTACGGAAAGGTCGCTATTGGTTATCTGCTGATCGAGGACATACTGGCCACCCTTATTCTGGTGGGAGTGTCTACGTCCAGTGGCGGCGAGGTGTCGATGACCGCCTTTATTCAGTTACTCCTGAAGAGTCTCCTGCTGATCAGTGGGCTCGTGCTATTCCGCATGCTCGTCCTGCCCAGACTCAACACCATTATTGCCAAGTCTCAGGAATTCTTGTTTTTGTTTGCCATTGGCTGGGGGCTAGGAATTGCTGCCCTGTTCAGCGCTGCCGGCTTCTCTCTGGAGATTGGCGCCCTGGTAGCGGGCGTTATGCTGGCTTCGCTGCCCTACGCCACCGAGATCTCGTCCCGACTCAAGCCGTTGCGTGACTTCTTTATTGTGCTGTTTTTTGTGCAGCTGGGCTCGCACCTAGAACTGAGCCAGATAATCGACGTGCTGCCCAGAGCCCTGCTGTTCTCGCTAGTGGTGCTGATTGCCAACCCACTGATTGTTATGGCCGTTATGGGACTGGGCGGCTATACAAAAAAGACCAGCTTCAAGGCCGGGCTGACTGGTGCCCAGGTCAGTGAGTTCTCGCTGATTTTGCTGCTGCTGGCCTTTGACCTGGGCCATATCAGCGAACAAATAACTACCCTTATCACCGTAGTCGCTTTTGTTACCATTGCCGTGAGCACTTATACCATCACCTATGCCGACTGGCTCTACGACTTTCTGGAGAAATATATTCGGCTATTTGAACGCTCCAAGATTAGCGAGCAAAAAGAGGTGCACCATCACTACGACCTTGCTCTGCTGGGGTATCAGAAAGGCGGGCATGAGTTTGTGCGGGTCTTTAATCAGCTCAAAAAACCCTATGTGGTCATAGACTACGACCCTAACATTATTGACGTGCTAGAGAGCAAGCGGATTAACTTTATGTATGGCGACGTGACCGACCTAGAGCTGCTGGATGAGGTGAATTTGCGACACGCCCACCTGATTATTTCGTCTATCACTGACTTTGCTACCAACGTCTTTATCAGCCGCTGGCTCGAGAAAGAAAACCAGCACGCGGTCTTTATATGCACCGCAGACACCGTGGAACAAGCCGCAGAACTGTACGAGCTTGGCGCTGCGTACGTTATGCTGCCCCACTACATTGGCTCTGAGAAAATCGGCGCCTTCATACGCAAGAGCGGCCTAAAAAAGACCGAGTTCAAAAAGTACCGCGAGAAACATCTGGCCTACCTGCAAGAACACTACGAGCTTATGCCCGATCCAGACCCAGATTCAACTGAAGCATAGAGCCCTTCTTGCTTAATGTAGGCGTACACCACTAGTGGCAAATCCCGTGGCTTGTGTCCCCGCCTGACGCTAATTCTGATAGCCCTGGACGAACAAGCCGGTAAGTCAGTAGACAAGATCTGGTAGTCCATGACTAGGGCCCGCGTACGCTGCACCGTGTCCAGCCGACGTTCGACCTCTGCCTTTTCATGAGTGCGCAGACCAATAATAAAACGCACCTGCCGCATCAGCTCTTCTACGTGCGGCCAGTCACCAAAATGACTCAGTGTGTCGTCGCCCATGATCAAGTACAGTTCTGCGCCCTTGAATCGTTCCATGAGCAGCGGCAGCGTATCTAGTGGCGTAAAGCGCTGCTGCTCTAGCAGGATAGACCCAAACCGTGGCTCGTGCTTGATAGCCAGACGAACCATAGCACTGCGATGCTCTAGTGCCTTGACGCCCTGCTTGCGCCGAGGCCGTGGCTCTATCAAAAAGAATACTTTTTCAAGATCGCACTCTTGGGCGGCGGCTGCCGCAAGCGCCAGGTGTCCTTCGTGAATGGGATCAAACGTCCCAAAATAAATCCCAACCTTTTTCATTACAGCTCTGCTGGAATACCTTCGCAGCATTTTGTGGGTAGGTGGCACTCCGGACATACAAAATGTCCGTGCACGGGCACGATGGGATAGTGTCCACAGTTATCGCAAAAGAATTCTGGGGACTGTTCTTTTACGAGCTGCTGGTAGGTCTCGTCGTCTGCTTGCATGGCCTTACCTGTTCACCGTGACTTCGCATTTGGGGCAACTGATGGTAGTGGGCGTCAGAATAGCGTTGACGACTTCTTTGCAAAACGGGCAGGTGACGCAGCGCATCAGGTCTGGCCGGGCCGCCAGCATATCGTCTGTAATAATACACAGCCCATCACAGTCGGCTACCTGCTGTTCATAGTGTTCTTTGGTCAGATGCGTGTGTGTCATATGTTGTCCTTTATTTTATCCGCTTAGGCCGCAAGTGGCATAGGCTCGGGCTCGACTATCTTTGGTTTGATGAGTTCTATCGTTGCAGGCGCCTTGGGCTTGGGCCGGGTTGTCAGCTTGGTAGGATCCTGGCCTTTGTCGAATTTGGCCTGACACTTGCGACAGACGCTACAGGGCCCAACTTCGGTTTGGCCTGGGCGAGTTGCACAGCTCATCACGCGGCAAATGCCTGCCTTCCACCCCCAAAGTTCCTTGGTGTTTTTCAAGTTGTTTGCCATGCTGTCCAGACCCAAGCCCAGTTCGGCCTCTTCTTCGTCGCTCAGTGATGCTCCACATATCACTACTACTTCTTCATGCTGACGGGCATCACTGATAATTCGCTGCGCCCGATCAAAGTCCCCGGTCAAAACTGCGTCTGATGCCCGCTGATAGTACGTGGCCGCCTTTTGCCCGAAACAGTCAGCGGCATATTCGGGCGCCATGGTACAAATGGCCCGCAAGGTGTGCAGGATTTTCTTGCCATACTGGCTATCGCGCTGGCGCTGTTCTATAAGGCCTTGGGCCACCAGTGCGTCCAACTTCTCTTCGTACGCAGCTATTCCGTCCAGGAGCTTCTCGGCCTGCTTTTCACGCGCCATAGATTCTTGGCGCACCTGGTCGTAGTTAACATGCAACGGGTTGGCACCAATAATTTCGCCGTAGCGAATGTTGGGGCCAGCGTGTTGGTCCAGTCGCTTTTGGATATCAACCACGCCGTTGGTGTAATCCTGGACGCTATATAAGAAAGGTGTTGCTAGCGCTGTGACGTCCGCTGTTTCCCGATGCATGGGCGTAATCCCCGCAGCCTTCAAGAATCCAAAAGTACTGCGCCAGGTACCATTACTGCGGCTCATCTGTTCGATGATCCGCGTATAAGTACCGTCTGGGTGAGCCACTAGGTGAGTCGAGCGCACCATGCCTTTTTTGTTATCTGGTCGGTAGCCCAAGTTGCGGGCACTTTTTTCCGGCATGTCCTCTGGGAAATCACTGGCCAGGGCTACTGCAGTCGATTCTGGCAGTTCGTCTGCAACAATAGCTTTTTGGACCGCCTGGATGGTCAGCTCTTCGCATATCTCCGGAAAACGACGTCGTTTTTCGGCCTCTGGCAGACGATCGCTCCAGCCTCGTAGCAACCGAGACAGTACTTGGGCATTGATCTCTTCGAATGTTCCATGGATTTCTATACGGGACAGGTGACCGGATTTGGTCAGACCCTCCCACAGGGCTGTGCGGGCATTGTCACGACGCTCTTGCTGAGCTACCTCGACATCGTTCAGGGATTCGCGGTTAGCAATAAGACCCCAGGCCTGTGCCTCTATGGCATCACGATCCACGAACTCAGCAGCATCACAGATACCTGGATGCTCTGGCCCTCGTGGCCGTTCCCCCGAAAAATCCCCCTCCATTGAACTCATTTCACACCTCACGTCTGTTAAGTGAAAGCCGTTCTGGCGAGTACAGTATGTCAGTTCTCGCGACAAAGCGTACCCGTAGGTACACTGCGAAGCGAAACTGCCATAGTGTGCCGTCAGAACGGCTTGAGGCTGGAGGGGAGATGTGAAATGAGTTCATAAAAAACCCTACTTTTTTCTTTGGTCTCGAAAAGCAGGGTATGATGGTCCGTTTGTGACGCTCCTGCTCGAGAGACTTAATCTACCGTGTCTGGCTTGGCGCATTCCTTTGAGGAGAGGCACCTTACAGTTGCGGCACAGCTCAGGATTCTCACCTGATTCCGGCATATTTTCACACATCACGCACCAGCCAGCTTGCTCCTGAGCAGAGCCCAGGACCCTGCTGTCTTCTTGGCACCCAGCACATTTTTTCTCTGCGATGCTCCCGCACCGTACTAAAGTACGGCTTGGTCCACTTCTCGAGAATAAAATGCACTGAGCACTCAAGTGCGAAATGCGTGTTTGTTAAACCTGAAGTGTTTTGCTGTTACTTCTACTAGTAGTATAGCTTATCGCGCTCACGCTATATGTAGTATTTTTGCCTGCAACTTGCCCTCCGTGCATAGTGCTACGCCAAGACTACTGTACAGAACTTATGGGATCAGGGTAGAGTACCCACTCCGCGACTGCCGTTTTAGCAAGGTGCGTCTTAGCTTGACTATGCCCCTCTGCTTTTGTAGATTTCCAAATTGAAAATCCTTCGGCTGTCCAGGGACGTTTTTCGGTAATCCATTGTTCTGGTCGAGCAATGGCAACCATAGGAACTCCCTGTCTCTGGGCAGCTACCGCCAATTGCAAATCTGAAGCATTACGCATTGGAAAATCCTCATCGAGGTCAAGTTTAATTGTATCCCGGCTCCACATTGTTGTTGCCGTGCCCAGTAGGTGCACCTGGCGTGCCTTGTCGAGTGGCTCATAGAAACGAAAGCGCTCATCACGCGACTCAACAAAATCTTCTACAGGGTGCAGAAACGTGGAGCCATGAACGCCGACAATAGCCTGCCCCCCCGAGCATCAAATTCGCGAACGAGCGTTGAGACGTAATCGTCCGGATAGCCTAGATCATCGTCAATAGTTAGGTAGTGAGTATGATCTTCCAGGCCATCTTTTCCGTCCATCCAGTAGAGTTTGCCTTCGGCACCGAGGTCACCTCGAGCATCACCAGAGAGCGTTGCTTCTTCAGGGCCAAGGAAGTCCGGCACCTCCACGAAGTTATTGAGGTAGACGCGCAAAACATCTACTTGTGGACGTATGGTTTCGACCACTTCTTCTAAATAGGGCAAACGATCCGGCATAGTAGCCATTCCTGCGACGAGCATATAGATACTCCATTTAAAGGATTAATTTTGTAACCTGACTAGGCGGCTATGTGAACGATTTCGCGAAAGCTCTCAATAATATGGGTGGGATGTAACCGCCTGAGCTCTTCAATGTCATAGAACTTGGCGTGCTCAGGTGGAAAGAACAGGACAGAATCAACCCCAGCGTTATTAGCGGCCCTGATATCACTGGCTGCGTCACCAACCATGACGGCTTCGACTTTTGTAGCACCGAATAGTTTTATCGCCCTCTCGATTGGTTCGGGGTTTGGCTTGTGGTGCGTGACATCATCACCGCACACGATTAGGTCAAACATATCTTGCAGCTTGTACTTTTCTAACAAAGGGTCGATCTGGCCATGACGTGAAGTTGTTACGAGTGCGATTTTTTTGCCTGCTTTATGGAGCATATCAAGTGTCACTAATGCATCGGGGTAAAGTTCAACATTCGGTGCTTCACGGGTGGCGATCTCGTCTGCCTCAGCTACCATAGCGTCAATATCAGTAATCCCAAGTGCTTCCATACGTTCTTGAAAGACCGTAAAGTTGGCACCAATTTCTTCATCACTAAAGAAGTGGCCACGCTTCTCCAGCGGCACCTTGAGGGCCGCCAGCCAAATGTCGAGGGTTCGCGCCAGATTACCATCCCAGTCCAACAGGATATATTTGTATTGTTTCACAGCGCATATTTTAGCAGGCTTTGGTTAAGCGCCCGAATCAAAATAAGAAATATTAGACCGTACAGTAATAGTGGCTTGTACGAGTTTCAGGTAAACCGAAGGTGCAATTTGCCCTCCGAGCATAGTGCTATACTGCTTGACTATGAGCACGCTAGAAACTTTCCGGTATGATGATTTATCTGACAACCTGCGGGCGAGTGTACATGACGACCTAGCAAGTACTACCTTGAAGCACATCATGGCCAACCCTGACCTATTCGAGCCACTTCCCTACGACCCAGAAAAACACAGGTCACAACAACTCGAAACCGTTGAGTTATCGCCCACTCTTGCTACCTACGATGAGATAGAAGCCATAGCCACTGGCGCTGCCCCGGAACTGTTTCTGGCTGCCCGTACAGCCCTGCGAGAACAGACCGACATTCGCGATGCGGTGCTCGAAAAACTAAGACAGGGCGAGCATGTTTCTGCAGTCACCACCCACGGCACATTGGCAGACGTAGCAATTTGGTCTGCCGCCCTGGCAGAATATTTAGAAGAAGAGGACTCTGAGGCCTGGAAGGACCATAACGGTTTGGTAATTAGTCGAGGGATCACTACCATCGGGATTGTCGGCATGGGGATAGCAGGCTCAGAGCTTCTCCAGAAGGGTAATCGTGTATTCATGAGCCTGCAACGAACTAACACTATTGCCCAGCTTGGCCTACCGGATTCACTCGTTAGCACCAATAACGCTCGCATGCGCCAGAGAGTCCACCGCTGGATCGACCAGCCAGCAGCCTCACGTACGCTCACTGGGAGAAACCTCAACATGGCTTGGTCTGGCAAGACTGACGCCATAGAATATGGCGACGATCATCAACCCGAACACGTAACACTGGGCAGTGTAAATCAGCGCACCGTAGACATTGTCAGGCGAGGCTGGGTACTACCCGCTGTCCTCTGGGCTGATGCCGAACGCCAAAAGGCAGTGCTCGGCGCCCCCACTAAGGTCGAGACCAAACTCGGTGCCCAAAGAGTACAGCGCTGGCAGGCAGACACCCTTGCTACTATCCTAGAGATATCTGCCGACGCCGTAGATGTCGAGTCTTAGAGCGCCCTGAAAGACCGGACAATGGTATACAGGATGGTGTAGTCCGGCTGGATATTGTGGTCAGTATAAACAAAGAAGTATTTGTGTTTGCCCTTGGTGGGTCCGGCAATGGTGGCAGCGTTCAGGGCACCTGGCGTGTTTACCCCCACCTTGTTCTGCACAAAATTAGGGACATCACATATAAAATCGACCCCTTGCCACTTGGATGGTAATGGGGTCTTGTTCTGCGGGTTTGGCACCGTCGTGAAATTGGCGCAGTTATCTGATACCTGGCGGTAGGACAGCGTATTGTCCACGATATCTACCGGCAACAGACGGTTGACTGGTAGGTCGGCGGGAATGGTGTCGAAATAAATCTTGAACCACCGATTGTCCTCGCCTTTTTTAGTAGCCTGCCAGGTTATACTCTGTTCGTTAGGGCTCTTGGTGCGTTCTTTTAGCTTCCAGTCTGGCGGCAGACTAAAAGAAAAAAGAGGTTCTGTCACATTTACTGGATCGGTGGCGTCTTTTTCACCGGCCTGGGTTACCGTCCGGCTAACGCCCATGACTTCTTCTTGCTTACTGTTTCGTTGAGTGTCCCAGACCAAGAACCCGCCCAGCCCGCCAACAATAACCATCGAACACGCCACCACCGCAAAGACTTTGCGTCCACGGTTTTTGGGGTTACGACCTACACGATACTTTCTTGTCATATGTGAATCTCATTATAACGTGACGAGCAAAACAAGTAGGCCCAAACCAATCCGATAATAAGCAAAAGCAGCCAGCGTATGTCCCGAAAGATATTTCAGTAAGAATTTGATGGCGAACAGTCCGCTCACCAAAGCCGTCACAATGCCTACCACAAACAAACCTGTCTCTTGCCCCATCATGTGTGCCGACTCACCCGTTGCCAGAACTTTTACAATGGCTCCGGCGGTAATAGGTATGCCCAGCAAGAACGAGAACCGCGTGGCCGCCACCCGGTCGATCCCCATAAACAAACCAGTGGTAATGGTGCCGCCCGAACGTGACACGCCGGGAACAATTGCCGCCCCCTGGGCTATGCCCACGGCCAGCGCTTGCTTCCACGAGATCTCTTTTAGTCCCGCCTTATGTTTGTAGCGCTTGGCAAAAGCTTCGGCCGCCAGCATAAGTAGTGCCACTGCAATCAGGTTGACCGCCACCAACCGAGTAGACCGAAAAGCTGATTCGGCAGAACCCTGTAGCACCATGCCAGCAATCACTGCCGGAATGGTTGCCAGAGCAATCAGCCAAGCCACCCGCTTGTATTCGTTTCTGCCCAGTATTCCCTGAATCAACAAAACAATGTCTTTACAAAAATACAGCACAAGCGCACCAAGCGTGCCAATATGTAAGGCCACGTCAAAGGTCAGGCCATTTTCTGTAATCCCCATGGCTTGATGCAACAGTACCAAGTGGCCAGAACTCGATACCGGGATAAACTCGGTCAGACCCTGCGTCAGTCCTAGGATAATCGCCTCTATGGTAGTCATGCTAAAAGTATACCGTGCTGTTAGCATTCCCCATACTTGCCAGGCCACCGCCCCATCAGATACCTTATACTTTATATGGGAAGTCCTTTTGATTTTGCATCACCAGAAACCTTTGATGAATGGTGGGCAGACAGTCTTCGGAGTGGCATTATGATACTTGGTGGCATGCACGGCAACGAACCACTCGGTCCAGCCGTAGTCGAACACCTAAATGAGACGAGTGAATCGCTCTATCCGTCCATAGCAAACACTTCGGCCGTTCAAGAGGCAGAGCGCTATATACATTGCGAGCTAAGCACAGCGAAGATACGCCCCCATTCAAACAAGTTTGAAGAACGAAGATTGCCTCGGCTTATACGGATCTGCAACGCCTTTCCCCTTACTATAGATATCCATAACTCTCTTTCCTCAGAATATGCCTTTACCGGTCCAAACCCGGAGCCAAGCCTGCTCAAGGTTGCCTCTTTTTTAGGACGCAGTCGTATTCTACTTACCGATTACACCTTTTATGAAAGAGTCCCGCGTGCACTGGGTGTTGAATTTGCCTGCCCTGCAGACACTGCAGAACTTGAGCCATGGCTTGAGCAAAAAGTGCCTGAAGTCTGTGAACGACTGGGTAAACTCGCAACTTTTGGTAGTTTTTCAGAGTTGCCAGAGGTTGATTGGGACAGTCTTGAATTCTACAGAGACTGGCGAAGTATTGATCAGCAGGAGGCGGTCAAGCTTGGGCTGCCCGATTACTCCATTCAGCCATTCGAAGCCTTGCCTTCACGGTTGGCGTCAGGCTTGGGCAGATCACCAGAGCAGCCGCCTGTACATGCTCTGTTTTGGGATAATCTCTCATACGGCCCTAACTTTGCTGGTCTGGCCGAACGGTGCGATCCACCCCTTAAGCTTCAGGAATTATTGGCAGCATAATGTATCTTCACAGTCTGTGCCAGGTCCTTAAGATTGCAGGCGGCACGTATGTTTGAGACTATTAAAAGTATGGATGAACAACAAAACGCTATAGATGTGAAGAACCTGGTGAAAAAGTTCGGCAACTTTAAGGCGTTGGACGGACTAGAGCTGGCCGTCCGCAAAGGTGAAGTGCATGGCCTGCTTGGGCCCAACGGAGCCGGCAAGTCGACAACCATTCGCGTTCTGTTGGGCCTGCTCGACAAAACTTCTGGGTCTGCTCAGCTGCTGGGCGGTGACCCAAAGAAAGATGCCGTCACCCTACACCGCCGTTTGGCCTATGTGCCCGGTGATGTAAATCTGTGGCCAAACTTGTCCGGCGGCGAGTCTATTGACCTGCTGGGCGCACTGCGTGGTGGCCTAGACAAAGAACGCCGAGCCATGTTGCTGGACCGCTTCCAGCTGGACCCACGCAAAAAATTCCGCACCTACTCTAAGGGTAATCGCCAAAAGGTCGCCCTCATCGCCGCCCTGGCTTCTGACGTCGATCTGTATATATTAGACGAACCAACCTCTGGCTTGGATCCGCTCATGGAAGCTGTCTTCCAGGAGTGCATAAAAGAGCTCAAGAAAGCTGATAAAACTATTCTACTTTCTAGTCACATCCTGGCCGAGGTCGAGGCACTGTGTGACAGAGTCACCATCATCCGCGAGGGGCGCACCGTCCAATCCGGCACGCTCGACGACCTTCGCCACTTGCACCGCACCACTGTCAAAGCCCATGTGGAACACCCGGCGACCAAGTCACTGTTCAAGGACGTCCATAATCTGGAGGTCAACGACAAAGGCCGTTATGTCCAGTTCGAGGTAGACAGTCACCGATTAGACGCCGCACTGGAAGCACTCACCAAGCTCAACGTCCGCTCCCTCACCAGTCACCCACCGACGCTCGAGGAGCTATTCCTTTCGCACTACGATAACGACACCAAGCCGACGGAGACAGAGTAATGCATGGGTTTACTGGGACATGGCGACTCGTCAGACTCGCCCTGCGACGTGATCGGATCAAGCTTCCGATCATAATCGCTGTACTGTTCTTTGTTTTCATGTCTTCTGTAGCGCAGACCATCACGGTATACGGAAGCTCTACCGAGCAGTTAGTGCTGTATGCCCGGACATCCGCCCCAAGCGTGGTGCAGCGCGTGTTTGCGGGACCACTGGACGGGCCGAACATTGGTGCCATCGTCCTGAACGAGACCTTTCTGTTCCTTGCCCTGGCTATAGCTTTCATGAGCACCCTCACCGTCGTACGTCACACCCGACAGAACGAAGAGTTCGGCCGTTCAGAACTGATCGAATCAGGTGTCGTCAGCCGACACGCCAGTCTGATCGCCGCCTTGGTTGTGGCCGTCTTGGCCAACCTTGTCTTTGCCGGACTTGCCACCCTTGCTCTGCTGTCCAACGACCTGCCTACTGCCGGTTCTGCTGGCACCGGGCTGGCCTTTGCAGCCACCGGGATCACGTTTGCCGCCATCGCGGCGGTAGCAGCCCAACTGGCTGATAGCGCTCGCGGGGCTAACAGTTTCTCTGCTATGGCTATTGGCACTGCGTTTCTGCTACGCGCTGTTGGTGACAGTCTGGGCAGCCTGAAAGATGGTGGGCTGGCTATCCAGAGCGCTTTTCCAACCTGGTTATCACCTCTTGGCTGGGCCCAGCTGATACATCCCTATACCCAAGCTAACTGGTGGATATTCGGCCTGTTCGGCACGCTATTTGTAATAACGGTCGGCCTGTCTGTGGCTTTTATGGCCAAACGAGACATTGGCCTGGGCATGATAGCCACCCGTCCCGGACCAGCCCGCGCTGCGCGCTCATTGCTCAGTACATTTGGTCTGGCCATACGGCTGCAGCGTGGTATCTTGCGCGGTTGGATTGCCACCATTGTGGTTTTGGGTGTGACCTATGGCCTGGTGGTTAAAGAATTCCAGGACCTTTTGGCAGAAAATGAAGAATTTCAACAATTTATTGGACAGCTTGGGGGTGATGTTAACGATGCTTTCTTGGGCATACTCATCAGCTTTATGGCTGTCACCGTTGCCGGCTACGCCGCGCAGTCGCTGCTGAGGATGCGCAGCGAAGAAGCCAATGGGCAGCTCGAATCTGTCCTGAGCGGCAGTGTTGGTAGGCGCCAATGGATGCTGAGTCACATCATCTACATCGCTATAGGTATAGTCACCCTGATGCTACTGACCGCCCTCAGCATGGGCGTCACATTTGTCCTAGCTTCTGACGCAGCGTGGAGCAAGTTGGGCGAGATCATCATCGCTTCGCTGGTCCAATCGGCCGCTATTTTTGCCTTCGCTGGTTTTGCCATAGCCGTGTTCAGCTTTTTGCCACGCATGGCTGTAGCAGTCGTATGGGGAGGTTTCGCCGCCTGTCTACTGGTCATGCAGTTGGGTGTTCTCTTGGAATTGCCACAATGGATAATGGACCTTTCACCATTTGGCCACCTGCCGCCCATGCCAGCCTCGGACTTCTCTACCGCTCCCGTAATTGGCCTGATGGCTGCCGCTATCATTCTGACCGTACTTGGACTGACCTATTTCAACCACCGCGATATAACTACAACCTAGTCTTTGTCGATCGTCTGCTTGATGGCACTCAATCGGGGCATGAAGCTCTGGGCTGCGCCGTCCAGACCCAATACTTTGAGGGCACCAATCAGCACGTATAGTTCGTCTATTTTAGCCTGCTCAGCTTTGGCGGCTTGCTCTAGTTGCGAAAAGAAATGTTCTACTTTTTCTACCAGCCACTTTTCTTCACCGTCTTTGACAACGTTGGTCTTGACCTTGGTTTGCTCGCTTGGAGCCACCACTTCGAGCGATCGGGCCGACCGGTCGCGTTTGCGCAAATGCCCTCGCTTAATAAGATTGTTGACGTGCAGTGCTACTGTGGCGACGGACGTGTATTCCAGGCCCGTCATGATCTCTCGGTAGCTCGGGCTGTAGCCGTGCTCGGTGATAAAAGCTTCTATATAAGCCAGCAGCTCGCGCTGCTTTTTAGTGGGCCGAACGCTGTTAGTTGGTTCTGATGCTGCCTGTGCCATTATTTGCCCCTTAGATAGCCATGGTGGCTGTGTGCCCGGTGCGCTACCACCTTAGGCACGGTGATCTTAGTCTTCTTGGTAAACTTCTCTGGAAAAACCCAGTATTTGTACCATAGATAATTCCAAACAGTGAAGAAACCGGACGACGCAAACTGGCCCAAATACGGCGTAATGCCGACAGACTGTAGACTAGCCACAATGACATAGTCCAACACCCAGTCTACGAGCGTAATTATACTGTAACGCCCCGTGACTTCTGTCTGATTTTTAGCCAAGGCCGGATTATTAAATACCCAGTAGCGCTGCAGAGCATAGTTGATCAGCCAACCGGTTACGTTGGCCAGTAGCTTAGCCCACCACAAGTTGAGCCCCAAACCCTTGTCCAGCACAAAGAACATGAGGTAGCCCGACCAAAAGTACGCCCCGCCGGTCACCATATATTCGGTGATACGGATGAGTTCTTTGCGCTGTTTCTTTTTGAGTCGAGCCATAAACGCTTTCGCTTTTTGTTTAGTATACCAGGAGTAACCAGCGAAAGACGAGTCATCTCGCCATAGACATACCGATACGCTTAGCGGACCGACATCACCTTTGTCTGGTTCTCGGCCAGCTCCCGTCCAGAGGTATCTTGATCAAGCGAACGCACTGCAATATAGCTGTCTGTTGCTACTACCATGGCAACGTCATGGTAGACCCCGAGCTGGCCATTTTCTCCAGGCTCAAAAGTATAACGGACGGGCAGTATGTGTGATGCCGGAATGCCCCGATCCTCGTAATACTGCTGATCATCGACGAGTGCCTTGGCCGACCAGGACTGCTCTTCATGACTCAGGCTGGCCACAACATAAGTGTTACCTGGGGATATGCCCTTGTCTTCAAAAAACTTTAGCACCACGTCTGTAGCATCCGTCTCGCTGAAGGCCACGTGGCCAACTGCCATACCATCGGACCCATACCCCACTAGTAGGCTGCATGAACTTAGACCAGCAAACGCGTAGGGCTTGGGCCCGTACGGAACTTCCCACACAGAACCTTGATCGATCTCTAGGATGCGTCGATCGGGAGTATCCAGAACCCTAAAGTCCCTTCTGGTGGCATTGGCCTGATAATCTTCTATAACTGCGTCTTTGGTTGCATTGCCTGGCATATCCGGGTGCACAGACCGTCGAAGGCCATGCCTTGGCTCGTCAAGCGTCCACGTTTGATGTCCCTGGTCATACCATCGCTCGCCAAAAGCTTGCGTAACAGTTGTAATAATAAGCGAGGCGGCAGCATCTCTTTCGTCTGGATCTTCAGATTCAATCAGCAACGACTCGGCGTAGTCTAGCTCTTGATCGGTCGCAGAAGTTAGGACTTCTTGTCCAGACAAAGTGTTTGACATAGATATAATTATTATAACACAATTTTATAGTAAAGTAAATATTTTAAGCTCACATCCTGGCGGTATGCCGTCATGCAAAAATTATTACAGCCGCACACGCAGGCGGAAAGATTGTAAAACGCTACTTTGGCGAAGTACTAACGATCGAGGAAAAGTCCAAGGCCGGCGATCTAGAAGATTACGTAGCTGCCAAAGTATGGTCAGTGAGGCTGGCGGTAAGGTTACTGACTTTTCAAGACAAACCAGTGAATGGCGAGCTCCTGACTTTGTAACTACCAACGGAACAACCCTACATGACAAGATCGTGGAGCTGCTGGGCTAATTAGCAAAATCGAGCTGGCCGCCCTCAAGAAGGTCAAAGGCTTTACGAAGATTGCGGATCTCTATATCATCTTCACCTTTTCCGGCAGATATAACTTTGTGCAATTCGTTCTTGGCTACCCACTCATAAGATGAGTGATCTTCGAGATGAAGCTTGATGGCGTCCGGCGAGTCAACCAGGGTTGCAAAGTAAATAACCTCGATCGAATGTGAACCCTTTACGTGATTCGTGTAACCAAAGGCCGCAAATGGATCACCAATAGCAATAGTCACGCTTAACTCTTCTTGTATCTCGCGCTTAAGGCCGGCAATAATATCTTCGCCGAAGTCTATGTGACCACCTGGAAGCTCATAGATGCTAGGCAAGAATTTCTTAGTATCCGCTCGCTTGGGCAGTAGTATTTTAGTAGCTCCATCAAATACGTGATGAATAACTGCGACCGCCGTTATGACTTGCTGGCCGTGAGCCGGAGTCTCGCTATCATGGGAAATTTTACTCATAGCCTCACTATAACAAACCGTAGAACGTAACAGTGGTACAATGATGCCTAGATAATGAAAAACAACGCCTCTCTTGTGTATGCACTTATCCTGGTACTCGGCGACTTCTTGGCCCTGGTTGCCGCCTTTACGGCTGCCTACATCTTGCGAGTCAAGGTAGACCCTCGTCCGCTTATCGAACAAATACCGGCCATGACCTACCTGCACGCCTCGTTGACTATCTTGCCACTCTGGGTTTTGGTGCATGGCTTTATCGGCCTGTACAGTCCCGATGTATACGAAAAACGATTCTCTGAATTTGGTCGGTTGTTGGTTGGCTCTTTTATAGGCATCCTGGTGGTTATTGGCTATGACTTTGTAAGCGCCAACGAATTATTCCCAGCTCGATTGGTGCCCGTATACGCCCTGGTGCTCGGGTTTAGTTTTTTGCTGCTTTTCCGCACCATTGCACGCATTGCTCGGCGTACCCTCTTTAAATACGGTATTGGCATCAGCAACGTCCTGTTGGTTGGCAACACCAGCGCCAGCCAGGAAATGGCCTTTGCTATCAGCAACACCAAGCGAACAGGGCAGCATGTCTTGGGTATTGTCGGACGTGACGTCAAACAGTTTCGCGACTTCCCCACCTTTGCCGAAGCTATTCAGGACCTAGCAGAGCCTATTCATGGCATTATTCAGACAGAGCTCTACAAAGACCAGGACAGGAATAACGAGATCTTGCAATACTCCCAGCAAAACCACGTCTCGTACCGCTTTGTCCCCGGCAACACCGACCTGTTTGTGGGCAATATCGCCGTAGAACTGTTTGCCGGCAGCCTGCCAGTGATTGCCGTGCACCAAACTGCCCTGATTGGCTGGGGGCGCATCGTGAAGCGCATTTTTGACCTGATTGCCGCCACACTTATTCTGATCATTTTGTCCCCGCTCTTTATGCTGGTGGCCATTGCTATCAAGCTATCTGACCCTAGGGAACCTGTGTTCTTCCGGCAGAACCGGCTAACACGGTTCAATCGTGAATTCCGGGTTTTCAAGTTTCGCAGTATCAAGCGTGGCTATAACTGCTCGCCCGAAGAAGGGTTCAAGCGCATGCACCGGTTGGACCTACTCAAAGAATTTCGGGCCAATGGCGATTTTCTACCCAACGATCCACGCATATCCAAAATCGGCAGGTTTACGCGTGCCACCAGCATCGACGAACTACCCCAACTATTCAACGTCCTCCAGGGCGATATTAGCCTGGTAGGACCCCGTGCGCTGGTGCCACAAGAACTGAATGCCTACGAAAAGAAACACGCCATCCTGAGCGTCAAATCAGGCATGACAGGCCTGGCCCAAATCTCTGGCCGCAAAGATATCGACTTTGACGAACGGCGACAACTGGACATCTACTACGTGCAAAACTGGAGCTTTTGGAACGACGTGGTTATCATCATCAAGACCTTTCGCAAAATTATTACCGCAAGTAGCAATTAGCATTGACAAACTTAGCTAAGTTAGCTAATATGTAAACATGAAAACCGTCAGCATCCACGATGCAAAGACCAACCTCAGTAAGTACATCGCCGCAGTCAAGCGTGGCGAGGATATTTATATTGGCAGCCACGGCAAACCAGAAGTTAAGCTAGTGGTAGAAGTACCAAAAAAGCCAAAACGTAAACTTGGCGTCCTGAAGGGACAAATATCCAAAGAATCGCTTACCTACGACAAACATACCGATCCTGAGTGGCAACAAATGGTCGAGGATATGTACAACAAACCCATCGAACCACATGAATAAACTACTCCTTGATACTCATGCACTTGTTTGGCTTGCGGCCGGCGTAAAGCTCGGCCCTCAGACTTTGCGCCACATAAGCGAGGCAGACGTAGTCCTCGTATCGGCGCTAAGTATCTTTGAGCTTCGCCTAAAAGCCGCAACAGGCAAGTTCCCAGAAGCCGAAGTTATCATCTCGAGCATATCGACCATGAGCCTGGAAGTATTGAACTTTACCGAGTGGCATACAGAGGCCTATAAAATATTTAACTCTCTGAATAAGGATCCTTACGACAATGCACTTGTCAGCGTTGCTATTGCTGAATCAGTGCCACTCGTCACCGCAGATAGAGTTATCCTGTCATTAAAGATTAAAGGACTGCGAAGTGTCAGTGCCAGCGCCTAAAGTTGCCATTGTCTGCGACTGGCTGGTTGGGATTGGTGGTGCCGAGCTGGTGGTGTTGGAAGTACACAAGATGTTCCCCAATGCCCCTATTTACACCTCACAGTACGACCCCCAAAAGCTGGACTGGTTTGTCGATGCCAATATTCGGACGGGGTGGCTACAAAAGCTGCCTATTGGTCTAAAGAAATTCCTGCCGGTGCTGCGGGCCTGGTACTTTAGCCACCTGGACCTGAGCGGCTATGACATGGTAGTTAGCATCAATTTTGGCGCAGAGTCCAAGGCCATAAAGACCGGACCCAACACCACACACATCTGCTACTGCAATGCCCCTACGCATTATTACTGGAGCCGTTACGAAGACTACATAAAACACCCCGGCTTTGGGGTATTTGACCCGCTAGCCCGCCTGGGCCTGAAGCTCTTGGTTGGACCCATGCGGCGCTGGGACTTCAAAGCCGCGCAAAGGCCAGACCACATGATCGCCAACTCCAGCCACATTCAAAAAGAGATCAAAAAGTACTACCACCGCGACTCCGAGATCATTCACCCACCCGTAGACACCGAGCGCTTTGGCAAGTCCAAATCCACCCCACGCTCAGGCTTTGTCATTACCGGGCGACACACACCCTACAAAAAAATAGATCTGGCCGTCCAGGCCTGTACCAAGTTGAATCTGCCGCTAACCGTCATTGGCGATGGCCCCGAGCACCAAAAGCTCGTAGACATGGCAGGACCCACCATCACGTTTGCCGGCCAACTGCCGCATGACGAGGTGCCTACCTACTTGGCCAGCGCCACAGCCTTTATTTTTCCCAACCTGGATGATTTTGGCATTGCACCGGTAGAGGCCATGGCCGCCGGGACGCCCGTAATTGCCTATAAGGCCGGCGGTACCTTGGATTACGTGGTGCCGGGCAAGTCCGGCGAGTTCTTTACGCCCCAAACGGCCGAGGCGCTCCAAAAAACATTAGCGCGTTTCAAACCTACCAAATATTCATCTGGTGATATAAAAACCCATGCCCGAGCGTTCTCGCAAGTAAACTTTCAAAAAAGTTTGTCAAAATATATAAAAAACGTATTGCAAGACTGAAATAAAAAGAGCGGAGGTGACGGGGATTCTTGTTCTGGGATATACCCAGGAATCCCCGTCACGCTGCCGCATTTGTCAGTATCGTCCGTCTCGATACTGAGGACTTATCTACTTACGAACCAGCCCCGTGCCCGTGGATCCACTGGGTGGGTGAGTAGAACCCGGTGCCGCTTGAGATTGACACATACCAGTCTCCGTTTGTCGCAGCGGCATCGAAGAAGATGAAGTCAGCCTTGTCGTCGCCAGTCACGTCGGCCAGGTATTGCTCCGTTGGGTTCAAACCGTGGCCGTGTGCCCATGCACCGTTGGCAGCAAAGCCCGTACCGGTCGAGAGTGAGGCATCGATATGTCCGACGTCCGCATAGTAGTACGCAGTGTCGGCTTTGCCACCGCCGTTGATGTCACCAACCATCTTCCTGCCTGATCCCTGCATGTAAGACCACTGGCCAGGAGTACCGAGCGTCGTGCTGCCGGGATATGCCGAGAGCCCGACATACCAGCTTTCGCTGCCTGCCACATAGATCCCAGCATCCGCTTTGCTGTCGCCATTGAAATCGGCAACTGCCTGTGTCGTCGAGTTCACTCCATGCCCAGTGCGCCACAGTGTGGGCGGCCCAACGAAACCATTGCCATCCGAAAGCGACACTCGCCAATCACCATTGACCGTCCCGTCAAAAGTGATGGCATCGGCCTTGTCGTCATCGTCGACATCAGCAACCCACTGAGCGACAGTGCCCTGACCCTGGCTGGCTGCCCAATCAGTCGGTGGCCAGAAGCCTGAACTTGACGACAGACTTACTGTCCACCTTCCACTCGCCGAGTAGAAAGCCACCAAGTCATCCCAGCCGTCACCATTGACGTCACCGAGCATGTAGCGATCAGCATCCGGTGAGTGACCGATTGCCCATGCGCCTTGATTGACAAACGTTGTCGTCTGAGGGTAATCCGAGAGTGCCACATAGGCGTTACCGGGACTCCTATACATCACCACAGCGTCTGCCTTGCCATCACCGTTCACATCGCCGACGAGGCGAGCATTACCCGATGTACCACTTGTTTGTGTCCCGGGCTGCGTACCGCTACAGGTCTGCCGAATCCCGGCATTGTTGGCACCAAGCCACCCAAGTACCGCGCCCTCGGCCAGAGAAGCCCCGGGGTTGCCCCAGCTCTGATAGCAGGCACGATTGTTTGAGTTCTTCAGCTCGAAGTGAACGTGCGGGCCAGGGTTGCACCCTGCTGTGGCAACCTTGCCCACCACCATGCCATTCGTTGGTGCGGTCGCCGTAGAGGCTGCGTCGGTCAAGTGAGTGAAGTAGATACTTCCTACGCCCACACTGTCAACGCTCACATTGATGACGCGGGCAACTTGACCCGTGCAAGGCGCGGACCCTGAGCCCCAGGAGAGGCTCAGCACACCCGAGGGATTGCTGAGCTTCAGCTTGACCTCAGTGCCGGTCCCAGCATACAGATCGGTTGCCCAATCTCCCCAGAGATACCCCGTGTCCGCATCGGTTGAGTGCACGGTTGGGTGACTGGAAGTCGAGTCGCTGTAGTTGCCGTTGGCATCCGGGTTAACGTTAGCATTGTATGCCCACTTACCCCCAAACAGCATTCCAACCTGGACACTTTCATTGTTGTCGGTGGCAGCAGCCGGCGAAGCCGACTGAACCACGGTGGCAGTTGTGATCCCCAGCGTTCCAGCCATGAGGGCAAAGAACGCCACCAAAAAACGAAGCACGGGATGCTTCGCCTGTGTCGTCTCGGACAATTCTACCTCTTTCAAGGTTTTGTAGGTATGTAAGTACAAGTGCCCGCTACTTAGGGTTCACGGAAGACTCTACCTCCTTTTATGTAAGGGAGCACACTCTAAGATAATTAAAGAGTAAGCGATATACAAAGACAACTATTTTATATGATTATGTTTTCTGAAGTCTTTTACGGCAAGCTCGATGAAATTTTCCTGGGACTGCATGAGGTTATCTGGCAGATTGTCGGCTGGATAGAAGTGGCCGGCCTTGGGTTTGCCAAGCACCTCCACCCAAAATATCTGGGCTTGCTCTACACCGCGCTGACTAGAATGCAAATTACTGCCCACATAATGAGGAAGGGCAACTTCTGTGCCACCCAGCTCTTCCATGATTCGATCAAACGCCTGGTAGTTCCTCTTCGTGCTGTCTGTGGCCCGGATAACCGTGCCGGGAGTATGCAGCCCAAATGGCCAAACATCACGCTCCAGCAGCAGCACTTCCACACGCCCTTCGCTGGTACGCAGAGGCACAAACTCAATAATAGGCAAAACCACCAGCCGAGCCACCTCTATAAACACTTCGAATGGCAGAAAGCCAGGATGCAGTTTTTGGAGGAGTTCGACGAGTGTTTGCTTGTCAGCGTCAGTTAGCACATCCGCGTTAAGCGACATGCACTAGTACCCCTATCGCCAATGCGGTGTCTTGCCACCGTGATACTTCCAGAGAGTCAATTCCCATAGCTTTCACCGGGTAGTCGTTGCCGCCCTCTTGCAAACGATCGCCCAAAAACAAAATGTCGTCTTTGGAGATATCCAGCACACCCATGAGTTTTTTCATGCCATAGGCTTTGTCTATGCCCAATTTCGTAACGTCTATAGAGGTAACGCCACCAACGCGGACCTCAAAATCTGGGATCAAAGGGGCCACATAGTCTCGTACTTTTTGTTTCTTGGAATTATCAGGATCCCATTCTTCTTTGCGACGTACGCCTTCTTTACCAAGTTCGTCCACAATGTCTTGTCCCAAAACCGAAAAGGTTACCTGGCTACCACGATCTTCAACGGTTTCGCCGTAAACTTCTTTTTCGCGCAGGCCCAGGTCATCAAAACCTTTGTTGAGTGCAGCAATAATCTTTTTCTTTTCTGATTCGGTAAAGTCTTCGGCATAAACCTGCTCCCACTCACCCCTACCAGCGTCAAAGTGATAGTACCGGGTGCCGCAGGTGGGCATGAGGTGTAGTTTCTCTAGCTTGTCTGGCGCAACCTTTAGGTTGGACAACAGTTGCTTTTCGAACTGGCCAAATTTACCGCCAGAGATAACGCATACATGAAACTTCTCGAGTAGTTGGCCGAGTAGTTCGCTGACCCGGTCTTCTACGGGCGATTTGCTGTCTGCTAAGGTACCGTCCAGGTCGAACGCAATTGCTTTCTTCATAGATACTCCGTTACTTCTTGCTGATTCGCTTACTTACTTCACCGATTTTTTGGGCCTGATCCTTGCGGGCCACCAATATACCGTCTTTGGTGTTTATGACCACTACGTTATCTAGTCCCACGACAGCCACCGGCTTTTCTTCGAAGTTCTGAACAAAAGAGTTTTCTACCCCCTCTAGTTCTACGCCCGGCCCAAAGATATGGTTGCCTTGTTCGTTGCTGACCACCGCCTTGTGCAAGTCGCTATATGACCCCAGGTCCATCCAATCAAAGGCCGCAGGTACTACTAGCAGATCGTCCAGGTGCTCCATGAGCGCGTAGTCGATAGTGTCGTTCTTGAACGACAGGTAGATCTCTGCGTATTCTTCGGGATTTTTGGCAGCCAACAGCTTTTGGTAATTCTCGAGCATACCAGGGGCGTGCTTTTTCATCTTGTCCTGGAACGTCTCGAGCGATCCTATAAAGTAGCTGCAGTTCCATAGATAGTTTCCGCTCTGGACATACTGCTGGGCAACTGCGTATTCTGGCTTTTCCTTGAAGGAGTGCACGTCAAACACGACAGCCTCTGCGTCATACAGCCCGTCCTTCTGAATATAACCAAAGCCTGTTGCGGGATGATCAGGCTCAACCCCCACCAGCACAATTCGCTTGGCCTTCTCAGAGGCCTCGGCGGCAACCTGGAAGCTACTGGCAAACCCATCCGTATCGCGGATGTAATGGTCGGACGCAATAAAGGCAATTGGCTCATTGGCGTCATGCTTGTCAGTGATATGTGCCAGGGCGGCCACAATACAGTTGGCCGTTCCCCGGCGGCCCGGCTCCGTTACAAAAGCGTCTTCTGGCAGTTCGCTCAGTTGCTCTTTTACGTGTTCTACATGGCTGATATCCGGTACAACATACACACTATCGGTCAGCTTCTTGGCCCGATCATAGGTGTGTTGCAGCAGACTCCGCTTGTCGCCGTCGATCTTTAATAAGTGCTTTGGATAGGTCGGCGTAGATAGCGGCCACAGTCGCGTACCTGATCCGCCGGCGATGATAACAACAATCATGCAACCATCATAGCAAACCATCGCAAACCCGCTGGCTGTAAAAACCACATTGGTTTAGTAAAGCTTCTGTAATATATTGAACTGCTTGGTTACTTCTCTTATAGTATAAAGTCCCTTGCCTAGCACAAGCGCAATCTTGAATTCTGCTTATGTTTGTGGTATACTACGTAATGAATAGGACAAAACAAATAATGCAGCAACCCAAGCGAATACGGTTCACCAAAAAATCACTTATCATCGGCGCCGTTCTAGCCCTTGTTATCGCCGGTGGCGGAGTATTTGCTTATCAACAGACGCGTCCAGATAACCCCCGCAAGGTTTCCGAAAATCCAGAGAGCACTGCCCAGAATGAAGACGAGATCAACCTAGACCCAGCTACCGATGAAGAAAAGAAAGAAACCGACCAACACAAAGACGAGCTAGTAAAACAGAACGAACAGCCCCAACCAGGCGGCGGCAACAAGTCTGTCACCCCCAGTATCGTAGACGCTTCACAGTACGGCCAACAAGTCGAAGTCCGCGCCCTAGTATCTGGCGTATACGAAGAAGGCGGCACCTGCAAAGCAACCTTTACCAAAAGCGGCCAAACGGTTAGCAAACAATCTGCCGGTTTTAAAGACGCCACCACTACCACCTGCACACCCATGACCATCCCGCGCGCAGAGTTCCCAAGCGCTGGTGACTGGAGCGTAACCGTAACTTACACCTCTGGCAGCTCCACGGGCACTTCGGCTAGCAAAACTGTGAGGATCCAGTAGTGCGTCGGCAAGCGTTTAGATTCGCGCTTGCCTTGTTGCTTCCTCTATTTATTGTCGCTCCGTATTTTGGCAGCCTGTCTCCCCAGAAGGCCTCGGCACTTGCCGGCCACGAGTTTCAGTCTGGGCGCATCATAGACGATGGTGTGTTCTTTAACGGCAACGCTCTCTCCCAGCAACAGATCCAAGAATTTATGAATGCCAAGGTGTCCACCTGTGACACCTGGGGTAGCCAGCCGCGTGGTGGTACCACCCGGGCCGCCCATGGTTCGGCCAACGGAGCACCGCCTCCTTATATATGCCTCAAGGAATACAGCATGTCTACGCCGTTCAAACCTGCAGATGGTCTGTGCAACGGCCACAACCCGGGCAACAAAGGCAGTGCTCAGATTTTGTACGAGGTCCAACAGAGCTGTGGCGTCAGTGCCAAGGCCTTGTTGGTTCTCTTGCAAAAAGAGCAGTCCCTGGTCACCGACGATTGGCCGTGGCCCATCCAGTACCGCAGTGCCACCGGCTATGGCTGCCCAGATAGCGCTCCTTGTGATTCAGAATATTATGGCTTCTTTAACCAGGTCTATAACGCCGCTCGGCAGTTTAGGCGTTATGCCCGCGATGCCAGCATGTTCAACTATCGTCGTGACCGCAACAACTTTATCCAGTACAACCCCAACGGCGGTTGTGGCGGTGGCAATGTCTACATACAGAACAGTGCAACAGCCGGACTGTACAACTACACACCCTACCAACCCAACTCCGCCGCCTTGAATAACCTATATGGCACTGGCGACGGCTGTAGCGCCTACGGCAATCGCAACTTTTGGCGCATGTACAACGACTGGTTTGGTAATACCTTTGGCTTTCCGTTTGCCGCTTCATTCAGGGGTGGTAGTCCACCCGTTGTCGTCAAACACGGGCAAAATGCCTCTATGTCCTTTGACTTCCAGAATACTGGGTCGCAGTTCTGGAAAGACGATGCCAGTGCCCTGCCTTATTACCCACGCACTCGACTGATGGGAACCTGGCCAATCAACCGCGGCAGCGCCTTTAGCAATGCAACATGGCCAAATCCCAGCCGGCCAGTATCAGTCTTTACGGCTGTCTACGAAAACGACGGAACTACTCCGGCTGCCGACCAACACACGGTGTGGCCGGGACAGGTCGGACGCTTCCAGTTCGCCGTTTCCTACCCGGGCTACGGCATCGGTGGTGGCATTCACCAAGAACACTTCGAACTGGTCCAAGACGGCGCATCTAATTTCTGGGTACCTGGTGGCTATGCCTGGCAGTCAATTGTAACGGCCGAACCATTTGCTGCTGGCTTCCGCGGCGTCAGCCCCGAGCCAACCGTACGCCCCGGTATCAACGACACCATGTATTTTGACTTCCAAAACCTCGGGTCGCAGTTCTGGAAGGACGATGCCAGCGCATTATCCTACTATCCTCGCACTCGACTGATGGGCGCTTGGCCTATCAACCGTAATAGCGCCTTTGTGCATAGTTCGTGGCTATCTGCCAGCCGACCAGTAAATGTCTTTAACAAAGTCTACGAAGCCGACGGAGTCACCCTGGCTGCCGACCAACACACTGTATGGCCGGGACAGGTCGGACGCTTCCTGATGACCGTACAGCACCCCACCAACGGCACGCCTGTTGGCAAGTACAAAGAACACTTTGAACTAGTTCAAGACGGCGTACCCAACTTCTGGGTACCTGGTGGCTATGCCTGGCAAGCCGTCAACATCGCCCCTTAGTGCCCTACCCCAGATCTCCCTTTCGAGCCCAAAATTGATCCATTTTGGATGACAATCCGTTCTGGCTTCTGTGGCGTAACCATAGTTACGGCTCAGAAGTTAGGGCGGATTGGCGCCGGAATGGGCGGTTTTGGGACGGAATTGGGGATCTGGGGTAGGCTCTTAGATAAGTTCTAGTAGACCTGGACCTTAACGGTCACAGCGCTCTCGTCGATCCAGCCCACTCCCTCTTGGAGTACGCTAAATTCTTCGGTGTAGGTACCTGTCTCGAGCTTGTTACTGTCAAGGGTAAAAGCAAAACTAAAGTTCTGGCGCGGCCGTACATGATCAGCCAATTCATAGACTCCGCTCTTCTTTATGCGCAGGTCGTGAGCGGGCCGATTGTTATTGCTGCCCACCCAGGATTTATCCTGAAATTTTGACTCACGATCTTTGGGATCCGAAGTGCCCAGCACAATTGGCTTGGTCTCGCTCAGGCGACTATACAAACTGCAGAGTGGGTAGGGTGTTCTGTTGGTAAAATCCAAAAATACTTCTTTGCTGGTGCCCTTTTTTATACGGACCTTAACTTCCTTTTGGGCGGGTGTAATCTTGATACTGCCCAAAGGAGCCTTCTGGCTTTTTAGGAGTGCAGCAATCAGTGGATTCTTGCGCTTGTAGCCAAAGAGCGTCCGAATGTTTTGGGCGTACACGACGTTTAGGTGACTCTCGTGTTTTATGCGCGAAGCCTGCGCTTTTACCGACACATATGGCTGCAGGGGCTTATGAATAATCAGTATTGCCTGTGTTGCCAAGTGTCCGCCAACTTGGATCTTTGAGTAGTCGTTACCATACTGTGGACGCAGGCTGACGCGAGAGTCTTGCGCACGTGTGCCCAATGTAAATCGCAGCGGACTGACGCGGTAGCCTTTGCGCACCAGCCGGTTTTGCAGCCGTTGGATATCACGCAGCCGGAAAATCACAGTGCTGCCAGCGTCGACCGTCTTGGTGTTGGACAGCACGTTAATTTCAGTGGTGTGTACAGCCATGCCGCCTGGCTTTAGGCAGTCCAGGCTATTTTCTATAAAATCCAACCCAGCGTCTATAGACCCCAGGTGACCCAACGCGCAGTTGGACCATACAAAATCATACTTGCCCGCCAGCTTCTTGGAAATCTTGGTCATGTCTATTGGCATGTAGCTAACCATTTCTTTAAACTTTTTGGGATCACAAATACCCAAACGATTGAGCGACTGAGCGCTCTCAGCCAGCTCGTGCTGCTTCCAGTGCTTGGCCTTGGCAGTGGTAAAATCTTGGTCGGTGGCCATCACCTGCACGCCGTAATGGGCAAACAGTGCCGGCAATCGCTCTTGGCCCACGCCAAATCCAACGCCGCTCAAATCGCTTCTACTAAAGTCTAGGCGCTCCCACAGAGCTTGCACTAGCGCCGCGTTTTGCCAAAACTTGTTGGCACGCAGGGCGTGATTGTCCAGGTTGTGTTTGTCTTGTTTTAACTCTTTTGCCCACCGCTTGTACCAGTCGCTGTCAAAATCTTTTGTAACCAACGTGTGGCTTTTGATATGTATCATAACGACTGGCTTACCCTCCGTGCTACCACCCTGAGTTAAATTGGTGTTGTCTTGCCAAAGTATAGCACTCCCAAAACAAAACCTGTCTTTTTCTGGTGATGGATCAGTGAGCCAAAAAGCTGCTTTTGGGCCGCTGAGGCCCGGCAGAAATGGCGAGTTTTGTTTTGGGAGTGCTATATATAGGCAATGACGGTCTTTCGTCTACAGAGTCGTAACCTTTTTACGAGGCACTGACTGCTTGCTTGCCACATACCAGCCATACCACACACAAGCAGCTACCAGCGCCATTCCGGCAAGTGTCTTTAGCCAGCTGAAGCGACCAACCAACTCGGTGTGTAGCGTGTACTGTGGCAGCAGTCTATCAAACCCGACTCCCACCCGTTTCTCTAGTTCCGAGAAAAATACAGCCCGCGGTTCGTAACCTGGATAGCTCAGACGAATACGCGTGGCAAAAACTGTAACCATCAGCGTGGCTAGAGTCAGTACCGCTACAAACGCCTTTTGGTATGTGGTGCGTATCGCTAACAAAAAGAAAGCCACCGCCGGCATAAGAGCCGGCATAAAATCCATAAGGTAGCGACCCAAGGGAGCATACCCGCCCCACCATTCGCTGAATGACATAGTTATGACATAGGCTGGTATCAGGATTATGGCTACCGTAGACAGCGACGCCCTGTGTGCTTTCCACCACAGCGGTAACCCGCACAGTAGCAGCAAGAACCCTGGGTTATACACCAGCAAGCCGCGGCGAACATCCCACAAGCTAGCTGGAATACTGCTGAATGGCGACACCATGCCCAGGTAGGTGGGGTATATGGCTGTTGGATTCCACACCCCAAACCACCGATGCGTCAGCCAGAAAAATACCAATGCGGCGGGCACGCTGACCGCAAGCACGGGCCACGGGATCTGCTTGTGTTGCTTATAATTTTTGTACAGCATGAGTGTGCCCAACGGCAAGGCAAAGGCCAGAGACTTGGCATGCACAAAAGCCATGGCCACCAGTAGCACCGCAAAGACAGCTTGCCACAGCCTGTCTTTATAAAACCGCTGCAGAATAATGAGTGCGCCCAGCAGCAGCCCGGCCGTTACAAAGTCGGGATACAAATACCCGGCCAGGCCGTTGAAAAAGTAGCTGATAGCGAGCAGCAGCGTACTGAATAGGGATACCTTGGCATTTTTAGTGAGCAGCAGCGTCCACCACCATGTCAACAGCAGTACTATGGTGGCCACTAGCAGCATCACCAGCATGGGGCCGATCCGCTCGTTCCACAAAAAGGCGGGCAATATCATAAATGGCAGACCAATGCCGTGGAACGAATACCAGCCCGAGAACTTTTGGGTAGTGTTGAGCGGGCTGGCATGGTCTGGCGTTGGCGCCGGATAGTACCGGAAGTAGTCGAAGTTCTGATAGTTGTTCTTTAGGTCCAGGTCGTGATCATGGGTCAGGCTGTAGTCCATGAGTAGATAGTGCGGTTCATCACCACTCAGAGGGTGCTGCACATACTGCCGCACCCCATATAAAAAGCCAAACAATACCAGCCATACCAGAACGACAGAGAGCATCGGGTGTCCGACTGCCCACTGATAGACGGTGCCTGCAGACTTCTTCCAAGAGTGTTTACGCATATGCAGGAATTGTAGCAGTCGCTTGTCTGCCGGGCTATGTTTCATTTTTACCAAAACATAAGCAAACTACTGGTACAATATATATCTAGAATCATGGGAAAAAACTACGACCTCACTATTTTAGTGCCGGTTTACAACGAAGAAGTTAGCCTGCCAACTATTTTAAAGAAAATAGAGACTGCTGAGTTGCCAAACGCCGAGGTAGTTATCGTCAACGACGGCTCGGCCGACAACAGCAAACACATCATCGAAAAATGGGCCAAGAAAAAAGACCTGCCCTTCAGGGTGCGGGTAGTCCACCACCCCAAGAACAAAGGCAAAGGTGCAGCTATTCAGACGGGACTGAGCCTGTCCGAAGGCAGGTACTTTGTCATCCAAGACGCCGATCTAGAGTATGATCCCGCAGAAATCCCCAGCCTGCTCGAGGTTGTCCTGGAGAGCGAGGCACCGGTTATCTACGGCTCACGCTTTATGGGTACCATCAGTGACATGCCCAGAGCCAACTACTATGCCAATCGCTTTTATAACATTTTGGTACGCAGTCTCTACGGGGTCCGCATAACCGACATGCACACCTGCTACAAAATGATAGAAACCGACCTATTCAAGGAGTTGGACATTCAACAGCACGGCTTTGGCTATGCTCCAGAAGTTATCTCTAAATTGCTGCGCAAGAAGGTGCCTATCGTGGAAATACCTATCAGCTACACGGGCCGAACGGTCAAAGAAGGCAAAAAGATAAACACCCGCGATGGCTGGGAGTGCCTGACTCAGCTGGTAAGATATAGGTTCGTAAACGAAAGCAACTTGTTTGATCGTAAAGAAAATATTTGACCAGTTTGTAGTGTTCAGCACTAAGACCCAAGTGGGTCGTTTTTTGGTAGTGGGCTCCGGAGCCTTTCTGGTCAATGTCGTGCTGCTGTATCTCTTTCATGGCGTTATGGGAATACCCATTTTGCCTGCCCAGATCTTGGGCGCCGAGGGTACTATTATTTTTAGTTTCTACCTGCACCATTACTGGACATATCGTCAATACAGCGAAAAACCCCTGTGGCTTCGGTTTATCGAATTCAACGGCAGTGCCCTGGGCGGTTCGCTCATCTCTACCCTGTCGGTTCTTATCTGCACACAGCTGCTGCATGTTCACTACCTTGCCGGCCTGTCCATAGGGGCGGTCTTGGCTACATCGTGGAATTACTTCTCTAACCAGTATTTCATTTGGACAAAGGGCAGGAAGCAACAGGTGGAGTATGCAGAAGACTAAAACCACGAGACAAGTCTCGGGGGTGGGGTCGTCTGTGCTTAAAAAAGAAGCAAAGAGCTTTGCCCGTTATCTGGTCAGACAAGAACCAAGTAGACAAGTCATTGCTCGGTATACAGAAGCGCTTGCCCATAACCCTCCGTCTATATCTGCCACCGATATCCATTTGCTAGAGTTCATACGCAAACATCCATGGTCACTTGGCTGCATAGAGGCCGGATTGGCACTCAGGCAGCCCCACTCGGAAGTCCGCCGCCGGCTGTATATTATGCTAGCCATTTTAGAATCGTCGCCAGACCACACTGCTGCCTTTTTGCCCCAAGAACGATCAGCTTGGTACATAGTGCCTCTCGCTTTGGCGGGTCTGCGGGCCGTCGGCAAAGCCCTGGTTGGTGTAATCATGGTGGGAGTTGTACGGTGAAAACTTTCGACTACTTGGTAGTAGGATCAGGCTGTTCGGGCGCTATGGCAGCTCAGACTTTGGTAGAAGCCGGATTGGACGTTGTTATGCTAGACGCTGGGTTTACCAAAGACCCAGAGACCTCGACCATACCCGACGAAGACTACCTGGACCTGCGCCAGTCAGACACTAGCCAGCATCAGTACCTCATTGGTCCTCGTGCCGAGGGTGTGGCCTGGGGCAACGTTGGCAAGGGCGAACAAATTACCCCGCCGCGCAAGCACATCACCGAGCAAGTCGATGATCTTATACCCATAGACTCTGCCGATTTTTCACCGCTCGAGAGCCTAGCGTATGGCGGGCTGGGAGCCGGCTGGGGCCTGCAGTGCTGGCAGTTTTCTACCTACGACCTCAAACAAGCAGGACTAAAGCCAGCTATGTTTGACGCTTACGAAACCGTTGCCAAACGTATTGGCGTCAGCGCCACCGCCGACAAAGCCGCGCGATACACTCTGGGCAAGCTCAAAACTTACCAGCCCTCTGCCGACATGGACCGCAACCATACCTATATTCTTCGGAAGTACCTGGCGGATACCAAGCGCTTCAAGCACCAGGGCTTTATCATGGGCAGGACACCCCTAGCACTCATAACTCAGGACCACGATGGTCGGACCGGCTACAAGTATCGGGATATGGACTTTTATTCCGACAACGACCAGAGCGCCTGGCGCCCGTGGATTACCATAGACAAACTCAAACAGCATAAAAACTTCCACTATATTGGTGGCTATCTGGTACTCAGTTTTTCCGAAACTGCCGAGGGCGTGGTGGTCGAATGCCTGCGCACCGCCGACAACAGCCGCCAAACCGTCCGCTGTCGCAAACTCATCCTGGCTACCAGCGCTCTGGGCAGCGCCCGCGTAGTACTGCGCTCTCTGGGTGACGAAGCGACCAAACTACCCTTGCTGTGCAATCCCTATCGCTATGTTCCCTGCGTACAGCCCAAGCTGGTCGGTAAGGCTGCCGAGAGCCACAAGCTCGGGTTTACCCAATTGTCGCTTTTCTTGGACGAGGCCCATCGCAACCAAGACGTATCGGTCGCTTCTTTGTATAGCTACCAATCGCTTATGTTGTTTAGGATCATCCGCCATGCGCCGCTCGATTTTGTCGACGCTCGGCTGCTCATTCAGTATCTGATGTCCGGCATTGTTATCATGGGCATTCACCACCCAGACAGACAAACCGCCAACAAATGGCTGCAACTGCAACCCACACCTGACACGCCAACTGGCGACAATCTGCGCATTATGTACCAATTACAGGCAGAAGAAAGTGCCGAGTTTGATCGTCGCGAAAAGAAGTACCTAAAGGCTATGCGCAGCATGGGAACCTACGGACTCAAGCGCATCAATCCCGGCGAAGGTGCTAGTATTCATTATGCGGGCACCTTGCCGTTTAGCCAGGAGCCAAAAGACTTCAGTCTTAGTCCAGATGGGCGGCTGCACGGTACGCGTAATGTCTATGTGGCGGACAGCGCTGGCTTTACTTACCTGCCCGCCAAAGGCCTGACATTCTCACTCATGGCCAATGCCCATCTCGTGGCAGAAAGCGTTATAAAAAATGGCTAAGACAGTTATCATTACCGGCGCCAATGGATTCCTCGGGACCCAGCTGGTCAAACATTTCTCGGGTCAGGGATGGCACGTTCGGGCCTTGGTCCGAGAGCCCCAAAAGCATATCAGTACCAGGCAGCTCACTTACCTGGCCTACGACTTGACCAAATCACTCAATCCGGACATCTTTAAAGGCGCCGACTATCTGGTACACGCCGCTTATATAAAACATGACAAACACCACCCCCACGCCAGCGAACTCAACATCGACGCAGCCAAACAGTTACTGGCTGCCAGCCGAGTCCACAACTTAAAGAAGAATGTGTTTATTTCTAGCATGTCTGCCCACGCCGAGGCCGTATCGGTTTACGGCAAGCACAAGTTTGCCATAGAAAAACTGTTCAACACCTCCGCCGACATCAGCCTGCGACCGGGTCTCATCATTGGCAACGGCGGTATTGTCCGTACCATGGTGGCCTTCATGAAGACCAAACACGTGGTGCCACTCATGGGTGGCGGCAAGCAGCCGGTGCAGATTATTGGCCGAGACGATCTGGTACAGGCTATCGACACAGCCCTTGTCACCAAGGTCTCCGGCGTCCTCACCATAGCCCATCCAAAAGTGCTGACCTACAAGCAGTTTTACCAAACCATCAGCAAACAGCTGGGCATCAAAGTTGTCTTTGTACCCGTTCCATATCACGCTGTGCTGGCTGGCCTGACCATTGCCAGCAAACTCCCCCTACCGCTGGGTATTGGGCCCGACAATCTGCGTGGCCTTAGAAAACTACAATCAGTAGACAACCACGCCGACCTAGAGCAGCTCCACCTCAAGCTCATGACTCTAGAAAAATGCCTGCAAAAAACCACCCTCCATTGACAGAAATATGATAGTCTTTTATGCATGACAAACTCTTATGAATTCATAGAGGGCACACCGGGCGTTACCGAAGATGACATAACCCACCTCATTATTCCCAGTCGCTACCGCGGACCAGACGGCCTTGGCTTGGGCGAAATCAGTCAACAGCGAGTCGACACAGCGGCCGCCTTTTTTATAGATCATGCACTTGACGGTTTTATCATCTGCAGCGGCTACAAGAATCCTGCCGACAAAGGAGGCACCCCTTGGCGTGACCCGATCGGCCGCGAATTTGAAGGACAACCGGAAGCCTATGGCATGCTCGATAGGTTGCGGAGCACACACCCTGGCGTAGATCCCAACCGCCACCTGGTCGAACCCTTTTCTATAGACACCGTAACTAATATGACTCTTGTGCAGCATCTTCTAGATATTGGCCCTGACGAACGACCAGTTGGTATTGTCGCCCACCAAGAGCACCTAGAGCGGATTCTGGACATCATTGCTCCGCGGACCCTGAAACAACCCTTTGCCGGGATCATGGCACCAGAGGTACCCGGCCACCCAGACAAAGACCCTCGTGGCGTGCGGCTGGTTAGCCGCTGGGTAACTCGTGGACTTACACCCGACACCCCCAACATCACTGAGATCGCCGAACGACGCATACTCAAAATCTACGGCGTCGTGCTTGCTCCCCAAGCACTCAAAGAACATCTTGGCGGACTTTTTGACCGCAAGACTCAAGAAGTTGTGTAAACTAAGCATTTCCCGGTATCATAGACGGTATACATATCACTAATATATAAAGCCAGGTTAAGTACATTGGGGACCATCTGGCTTACGGGGGATTCATGCAAAGAGTCAGTTACTCAAAGTTAACCAAGGAGGCCGAAGCCTATTGGAAATGGGCCGAAGAAACCCCCATTGTTCCCGTTCCCGCTAGCGTAGCCCGCGAAGGCGCCGGGTCCGAGATCCGCACCCCAATCATGCACTACGGCGTTATCATGCCAGTCTATATGTCCGTAGCCCGCTACCTGCGTGCCCTCAAGCCCAAAAAGGGCATGCGTCTTATCGAGCTAGGCTCTGGCTCTGGCCGGCCGCTCACCTACCTAAAGACCCTGTTTCCAGAACTAGAAGTTTGGGGTGTCGATTATTCCGAAGGTGGTATAACTTACGCCAAGCAAGTCTATGGCAAGCAAGGCGTCAAGTTCAAACACGTACCAGCGCAAGATACCTCACTGAAGGCTGGGTACTTTGACTTTGTTATTTCGTCGCATGTTATCGAGCACGTCACCAAAGAAGAAGCACTAGACTTCATGCAAGAAGCAAACCGACTGCTCAAAAAAGGCGGCTACGCCTTCATCGGTACGCCAGAACGACGCAAGTGCCAAGAGCTATACATGAAGAACCCGACCGAGGCCAAAAAGAATCGCCTGGTCCCACCACACGAACATGAATTCAGGCTGCCCGAGCTACAAGCACTGGGCGAGCAAGTCTTTCCAAAAAAGAACGTTCGAGTAGACTCGCTAGTAAACCCAACTTTTCATAAAGTTTTCAAATCTAGCATCGACAAGTTTCGACCCAAAAAGTCTGTCAGCAGCAAGCTGGTCAATACCACCTATCGCACCATTCGCGACAAGACTCCACGCCCCGTCTTTGACACCATCACCCGCATTGGTGCCAAGCGGCAGATGAAGCAGCACGACATCAGCTTCCAGGACATCCTAATGGACAACAGTATCGCAAGCGCCAAAGACAAGCCATCTCCAGACAACCTATTCCTGGTCTGCCAGAAGCCAGAGTAAAGAGGAGCTCTAACCCTTCACAATCTTAGACGCGTAGCCGCGGGCCCGGCGCTTGCCGGCGGCAGCTATAGTACGTACCTGCCGGCGGCGAATCTTGTGGTATTCGGTTTCCAGCTGATCGTAAGCTTGGGACTTTCCAGCCAGCTGCGTCTCTAGCTCGTCAATTTTCTTCTGTAGCTGCAGCTCGCGCGAAGTGTAATTGCCGGTACCCAAAACTCGTGGTGCGTAGTTATAAATGGTAAGCGACTCGGGTTCTACAGTATCCAGGTAGTAATTGTTCAGCCCGTCAAAAAACTCCAGCTTGTAACCAAGTTTCTTTAGCATAGGGTTAATTTTTTGGCGTACCGTAGCCTCGACAGCTAGGACGCTTGGCCGGTATTTATCCCAATCGTTGCCGTTAAGCGCCTCAACCTCAAAGCCCTCGACGTCTACCTTCATAAAATCTATCGGTGGAATATCTTGTTTGGCCAGCAAATCAGACAGAGGTTTTACCTCGACTTCTGAATCTTCGTAGGGCAGGTCCTGCCCTTCGTGAATCTTCATGATCTCTTCAGAGAATGTCGAAAGTCCGTTGTGGTGAGGATAGTTCCGAAAACGTAGCAGGCCTTTTTTATCGGCCACACCGAGGTTTAGGTTGATATCGCGGCGACGGGTGCGGGCAAAGGTCTTGTGAAGCTCCGGATTTGGTTCGATATTAATTCCGCGCCAGCCACGATCATAGAACAACTTGGTAACCGAATGAAACTCTGGGTGGTGCGCGCCAACATCTACATAAAAACCTTTTTTGCGGTGCCCTAGTAGGGCCCACAAGTACATATCCTCACGATTTTGTGCATACGTTACAAGCGGCGTGCTCACTGTTTATCCCCTTTTGTGACACTATAGCATCTGCCAGCATGATTTGGGACAAATTGTTTTATTTACATACCAAACTCATCCAGCTTAAAAAGAATGATTTTGCATGCTGCTCTGCTCTTTGAGGAAAAGTCGATTATTTACTACAGCATTTATGAATCAACAGAACTTACAATAAATAACATTCGTAGAGGAACGCCCTCTTTGGCTCCTCTTTGACTTTGATCTGAAAATACTTGACAAGCTAGACAGTCTAGCCTATCATCATACCATGACGTGGCAAATGCAAGACGCAAAAAATAAACTGAGCGAAGTCGTTGATACCAGCATCAGCAAGGGGCCGCAAATTATTAGTCGGCGTGGCCGCAACACCGCTGTTGTTATGAGTTACGAGGACTACCGGCGGCACATTACGCCAAAGAAAGGGCTTAAAAAGCTCCTCATGTCTACTGACCTTGACGAGCTTGACCTTGCCCGAGATCAATCCGTATCCGGTCGCGCCACCGACCTCAAACTATGACAAACTACCTGTTGGATACCAACGCGCTTAGCGAAGCGCCAAAAAAGGCTCCCGATGGCAGCTTTATGGAGTGGTTTGCATCTGCTGATGAGCTCAACCTTTTCACTTCCTGCCTTGTGCTGGGTGAAATTAAAAAAGGTATATCCCTAAACACAGACGGTGATAAACAAAAGCTTTTCAACAAGTGGCTGGCTGAAATCGTAGACGGTTTTGATAACCGAATTATAGAAGTAGATAAAGAAGTGTGCTTACTATGGGGTGAGCTTACAGCTACTGGCCAGCGACTTGGCAAGACCCCTCCCGCCATCGATGCCCTCATCGCCGCACAATGTCTCCAGCACAACCTAGTACTCGTCACTCGCAATGTGAAGGATTTCGAACAGTTCTCTGACTTGAAGATTCTTTGCCCCTGGTCTAACCAGTAGCTAGCAAGCTCTTCTATCTGTTAGAAGACAGTCTTCGTTATTACAGTCTTCGTTATTACCTTCTATCTGTTAGAAGACAGTCTTCGTTATTACTGTTATTATTGCGGTTTTACTCGAGAGCGCCTCACCAAAAGAAACGCGAATAGCGAAACATTCATGAAAAAGACAACACCCGGATATAGTATATTTGTCAGTGAGTAGACTTCAAGGGCAAGAAGAGAGAAACATATGGAAGTTGCGTAAGTGAAATAAGCAAACGCAGTTTCTTCGTAAGGATTGCTGTAAGATTTTCGAAAAGTAGGGAAAAATCCACCAACTGCCTCCACGAGAGTAATGAGTACGGCGGCGATCAGAGGTTGATCTGTAGCAATCCAAAAAACAAAGGCTATGCCCGCGAAAAGCAGGCTTACTTTATCGACAATTTGTATGTCCTTGTGTCCGTAAAGCAGAGAGAGTATGAAGATAAAGAGAGTCGCAGCCACAGTTAAGCCTAGAAGCCACGAGCCAGGCCCCCCTTTACCCTGAACCTGTATACCGAAGCCCACCAACCCCAACACGGCCCAAACTAACCATGAATAAGCATGCGGCTTTGTTCTTTTTCTTAGGACATTATTGATGTATGGCACATAGCCGACAGATGCCACAACAAGAGAACATACTCCGAGAACAACTTTTAGATCCATGCCGTGTAGTGTAGCAGAAGGATTAGCGCAACACCCACCTCCTAGTAGTTATATGAACACCCAGCAAATCTATGACACGATAGAGTTTGCTTTACAGAACACCGCCAGTAAATGCCGCATGGAAGCCCCCAAATATCCTTAATAGTCGTAAGTATATAGCCAGGCTTAGATTATGGGAATGTTTTTGTAGAACTTACTGGTTTAGTCGTTCGAGTTCGCACAGCCGGAACTTGAGCGGGATCGTTTCGCGTGTATAGACAGGCAGCTCCTGGCATGACCGTGTCTTGAAGCCAAAGTGATTCAGGGTGTTCTCGGTAGCCACCGCCTCTTCATCGGCCTTGAGGGCATAGAACGGCGCGTTCTGCCTTTTCTTTTGCTCTACGGCCTGACGTAATTTGTTCTGCATGGCTGGAGTGCCCATGGCGGGCGAGCTCAGGTCACTTTCTATGCGAATGGCTTGGCTACTTTCTGGAAAATACGGCACCGTAAATCCAAATGGCGCAAAGCCCGGTATCAGCACGGCGGCATTTTCTAGGTGCGCAAAAGTGGCCTTACTCACACCAAAGTATGTCGGCCGCCACGAGACCCGCCCCCAGTCTATGGGCACCGTCAGCCGGGTAATAGTCACGGCCACCACGACGACCGCTGCGGTAGCGTAGGTAAATCGAGGTACCAGGGTGTACACAGCGGTAGTTATAGCTACGAGCGCTAGTAGTTCGAGTGGCATGAGGTAACGATAGTACGAGAACTTGGCCGTCCAGATCACAAATGACACCACCACAAAAATCCAAAAAGCGGTGTGCGGTTTGGACCATCTTGGCAGCGATGTCTTTTCCTTCAGCACCCACTTGCGCACCACGAAATATCCGACCAGCACAACCAGCGCAGTGTAGGCTACGGCCAGCCGCGGATCTTTAAATGGTATTTCCGAAGATAGTGCCTGCTTGGATGCATAGTAGAACGGCGCAAAGACTGCGTGCAGCAAAGACTTTGGTATCCAACGCACGTCTTCAAAATTCTTGGCCGGATAATAGGGCGACTGAAAAACAGCATTATAAAAAGGGAAGATAGGACTCTTAAATAACTGCCATAGCTTGAGATACCAGAAGCCACCCGTCAGCAGCGTGCCAATGCCTATGGCCAATCCATGAAAGAAGCCTTCTTTGATTTTTTTGACCCAGCTGCCCTCTACCAATAGCCCCGCCGCCAGGAGTGCCAAAGCATAGATAACCCCGGTCAGCTTCAACCCAACACCAGCGCCAATAACAAAGTACGCCGCCAAACGAACTAGCCTCTGCGACGGCCAGACTTTTGGCCTAGAAAAGCTAAAGAGCAACAGCAGCAGGCCGCCCAGCACAAATAGACTGGCCAAATTATCGCCCATAGTATTGCCGACTTCTGATATATTGCCTGCCCCAAAGAACGACAAAATACCGACGAACAAGGCAACCGCCCAGCGCTGCCAGCTCCAGATCCTCTTCCGCGGCAACAAGAGCAGCACAATCTCAAAGATTAGGAAGATGTTCAGACCCTGGATCATGCCCAAGCCGGTTGCTGCTATCCGCGGACGAACATGGCTGATCAGCAGATAGCCCGGAATATCAGGCAGCGGGTTGGCATAGCTCTCCAGTTCGCCAATGGCTATGTCGTGCTCTATACGGTCGTTTAGGAATATATGTGGGTTAGCGTAGTGGTAATTCTGCAAGTCAAAGTTAATATCCTGGCCCAGACGTGCTGCCATGAAGCCACCAATGCCCACCGCAACAACCAGAGCAAAGATATGAATTCCGTATTTTTTTAGTGAGTGTTTTATTTTTGTTTTCACTGGTTTATTGCTTACATCTTATCTACAAACTTTTTTACTTGAGTAAAGGTGTGGTCCCATGCAACGGGCTGGTAGGTCTTTTGTATCTGCGCCTCTTTCTTTGCCAGCGTGGGCTTGTCCATGTATTTCTGTAGCAGCTCCAAACAACCAACCGTGTCATAGGGCGAGAAGTACTCTATGAGGTCTCCGGCAATCTCGGTCATAGACGAAGTGTCAGACGCCAAGCACAATTTGCCATGAGCCAATGACTCGGCAATAGGCAGCCCCCAGCCCTCATACACAGACGGATAAACCGTCAACAGACAATTTTGATACAGCCACTCTAGCTCTTGGTCACTGCGGCCGCCAATATACACCATGTCACGAAACGCTGGGTCATGCGTAAACTGGTACATGACATCGCCCGTGTACCACCCCTTACCCCCTACCACTACCAGTTTGGGCAGTTTGAGGCCACGCCGAAAGCCTTCTTTGTAGGCGGTATACAGTAGCTGGTGATTCTTGCGTACCTCGACCGTGCCACAGCACAGTATAAAGTTGCCCGGCTTGAGTGATTTTATCCCCGGCTTTACCGGCTCTACTTTGGCAAAATCATCACCCAGTCTAATGACATCGATGGGGGGCGGCGGAATCAGCATGCCTTTGCAATAATTCAGCATATCCCGCTTGGACGACTCAGAAATAGCCAGCAAGCCATCAGACAAAGCACCCACCTCAAACATGTGTTGGGTATAGGGTTTGAACAGCGGCAGGCCAAACAGGTGCGGGAAAAAGATCGGTATAAGATCGTACACTACCTGGATAATTTTGAAGTGCTGATCCAGCTTGTCCTTGCGCAGCGCTTCCATAAATGACCGATAGTCCCACGCCTTGCCCGTTATCAGCACTATGTCATCAGCACCAAATCGCATAGCCGGAGTAGTAGGGGTCGCCACTGCGGGCTGCGGTGGCCGCATGGTGCGCTTGGCTTTTTTTAGCACGCGCTTTATAAGAGTTCGTCGTTCGGGTGTCAGCCGCTTGCGCACCGCTTCTGGAGAATTCTGGTACACGCGAGCTACCATAACACGAGCCCGAATAGACTTGGACGGCTTGGGGGGTGGTGCACCTGCTTCGGCTTCTTGCGCGGCAGCCTCGACGCGTTGGATCACTTCATCAAATGAATGCTGGTGAAAGGTATTGCTGCGTGGATTAAACACAAAGTAGTCAACGTTTGGCTGGCCCCGATACCGTTTGGCAATCTGATAGACCACACGCTGAGTGCCGGTATGGTAGCCAGCCCAAACACTAATGTCACTGATATCAATCCATACTTTTTTGGCGCTCATAGTGCTTTGACCCCTTCCACCATTGGCTGCAGGCAGTATTCCCACTGCACTTTTTCGGCTAGAGCCTCCTGCTCTTTGGTCCTTTTTTTGAATGGTGCATCAAAGGCTTTTAACAGTGTTTCGCGAAAAGCCTCGGGCGTGTCGGCCACATAGACATTGGGCAGATCCATATAGTCTTCAAACGACCGAAAGGCATAACTGGTAGCCACAATCTTTTTGCCGGACAGGATAGCTTCGGCGGTTTTTAGATTTGACCCACCGCCTTCGGTAATCGGCAGCAGAATAACGTCGCTGCTATCTATGAGGCCATATAAGGCGTCGTCACTCATTCGCCCTGCTGCATGTACGCGGTTCCAGAAAGTAACATATTCTGGCTGCAGCTTCTTCTCCACAAACGTGTCGTGGAAATAATCAGAGATACTGCCCGCCAGCATAATTCGGGCGTCTGACGGCATAAAGCCTACACGATCGCCAATGGTTGCCAAAAAGCCAAACCAGTTTGGTGGGTGAGCGCTACCTACAAAAGTTGCGATCTTGGTAACCCGCTCTTGCTCACGGAACTGCGTCCAGCGGTCACGAGCCGCCTGACTGGCGTGATGCTTAGCAATACCGTTCGGGGCAACAACTGGATGTTTTGCACCCAGCTCCGCCAACTCTGCGGCATCTTCAGGACTGACTGCTACCGACAGGTCGGCATGGGTAGACATGTCTGATTCCCACTTTTTTATCAACTCGCTCGCCTCTTTTGCCTCGTCGGCATAGCCGGCGTTGCTCAGGATCTCCAGCTTCTGAATATATTCAATGTTCTGTGAACTTTGCACAATCTTAGGGTGCATATCCAGTTCCTCTAGAAGCGGTTTCAGGCCAAAGTAGGGAAAGACTTGCTCGCACTGGATAATATCCGGCTTAAAGGTTGTTAGCAACTTCTCCATGCGCTTACGCACCCTGGGATCGTCATGGATAGCCAAACCACAAATGATGTCACCAGTGTAAGGCGAGTCTGTGGTCTTTTTGCGGGTAATACCCTTTACGGCAATGTCGCTGCGATCATACACCTGGTAGTAATCCGGTGGGAAAATAGCTACAAACCTGACCTCTGAAAAGATCTGCTTGTACAGCTTGACGATAGCAGCCAGTCGCTTTTGCCCGCCGTGCTGCGGCCGCTTGATCGGATATACCCCAATGATGAGAATTTTTTTCTTGACCATGTATTCCTTAAATCTTTGTGATTATATCTTCAATGATGCTTTGGTTATTGCGCTGAGTGTCCAAAAAGTCAGCCCGGTGCACAACATTGCCAGCTTGTTCCAACAAAGCCGACATGGCTTCTACCTTGTGTTTGGCCCTCAGGCTCTTTTTGTCTGCCTCACCGATATATCCGGCATGTACCAGCTCGCTCAGCAAACCGGCAGACTTGGGCATAACAAAACAAATACCCGGAACCGCCACAGCTCGGCGGACCACCTCTACACTAGCACCGGTCTCATCAATAAAATATACGTTTTTTCTACTACGGAGCCCTGCAGGCGACAGATGCTTTACGTTCCCAACCCAGGCCATGCGATCCATGAAGTATGCCTTCTGGCTGCTGTCTACGTACACGTCCTCACTCACCCAGTAGTGAATATCCGCCTTGGTGCTCAGCCCCCATACCAGCGACTGCACGACTGCACCCAAGTTGCCGCTGCTTGTCGCCGGGTGCGGCAGTACAAAGTTATAAGCACCCTTCTTTGGCTTTTTTGCTGGCTGCTGGTGAGGCAAATGCTGCAAGCTGTCTGCTAAGCGCTCGGCACTGGCCCGCCAGGTATAGGTACTCTCGATACGCTTGTACTCGGCCTGTTTGTCGGCCCAGTTCAGTTTTGCCACACCATCTACCAACGCCTTGGTGATTGACTCTGCCGAATCAGGATTGGCAAAGTAAAAAGCTTTTTTGGAAAGTTCTTCAAATACATCGATTGTCGAACATATGACCGGCTTGTCATACATAACTCCCTCAAGCAGAGGCAGACCCAAGCCCTCTATGTAGGACACTAGCATAATGGCCGCACTACCCCGGTAATAATAGTCCAGCACTTGTTCGGTTATATTGCCCGTAAACACAATGTTTTCGGTATAAGTCCGTAGTAGTTCCTGGCTGTCGTCAGAAAAAGTAGATGTGACAACCAGCGTAAAGTCGTCTCCAAACTCACGGTTGAACTGCGCAAAGGCTTTGACGGCATTTTCGTTATTTTTGTGCGGGTAGTCAGCACTAATCATAAGAATGTAAGGCTTGGGCAGGTCTGGTTTCTTGACCAACTCCCTGGATTCTCGCTCTATAGTTGCCCCATTCAAGTTCACGATTTTTCCAGGAGCGATAGACAGCTCATTTTCTAGTTGACGCTTTGTAGTCTCGGAAATAGCATAGATAACATCGGCCTCAAATATGCCTGAGAAATGTGAAAAATACAGATTGGCCGAGAACAGTGCCGAAAAATCCCGCCACCGTATCAGTGGAATAAGATCATAAAAAATGAGTAGTTTGGCCGCCACTTGTGTCGGAAAGCTAGCACAATAATGGAACATAAACAGCCCCAAAATCAGGAAATGTACAGACTGCCCTTTGTGATTGATCCGAATATATTCGTCCAGCCGAGTCGTTGCCTTATGTTTACCACGAGCAACGTTACCGTCTAGCGTAGGCAAGTCCAGCATAACAATGTCCGACTGCGGAAAGTATTTCTTGAAGGTATGGCGCTTGGCGTCAGTCAGCTCAAGGTTTTTGTTACAAATAAATGTAATAGGAAGTGCATCATTGCGGGTGGCATAGTCTTTCAGCAGCGCCAGACAGTAAGCACCCATGCCGCGCTCCCAGGCAGCCGTCTGCAGCAGCTGGGCATCTACCAACAGTACTTTGTCACTCATCGTATCTTCCTTTTTGCATAAGCCATGCCGCGCTTGACCCGGCCGTACTGCCGAGCAGCGGCTTGCTTGCCGTGCCTGAATTGCTTTTGCAGGCCAGCCTGCATATCTTGTTGTAGCTGCGCAACTCCCACTGCCGTATCAAGCCCATACGTTTCTGCTGACCTAACCGTAGTTGGCACAGCAGTAGATAGCTTGTGTTCTATTCGGGCGTCGACCCTTTTTACCAAACCCCTCACGTGCGTGCGCGCATCGATAGCCTGTGGCTTGCGTGCCGGCTTGATAGCCCCAAGCTCATCTATCTTTTGCTTGGCGCGCTTTAGCTGAAGAGCCAGTAGACGCTTTTCGCGGTCCAGATCGTTCAGGCGAATATACTCGTCCCATGCCACAAAGCGCGGCCCTAGTAGCACCTTGTCTGGATACGAATATTTCTGGATACGCTTTTCGTCTTCGTTGCGTACAAAGTATTCATTCAACCCATCAAAAAATACCTTGGTGTAGTTGGCTTTTTTAAGGATAGGGTGCCAATCTTTAAAAACGTGATTGGCTTCTATACATACCACCCGTGGTCGATACTTGTGCCAGTCATTGCTGATCAGTGCCTCGTATTCATACCCTTCTATATCTACTTTTAAGAAATCAATGGTCGGTACTTTGTGTTCTTTAAATATATGCTCGAGTGTTTGGACGGGCACCTTATAGTCTTTGTAGATGCGGGTGAAGTAGTAGTTACTCTTTTCGTACTGCTGCTGCATGTCAGCTGAGAAGGTGGACAGGCCATCACCTCGCTCATAGTCGCGAAAGACTAATTCTGCGGCTTTATCAGAAACACCCACCATTAGGTTGATGTCACGTGGCCGATCAGCAGCCAACAGTCCGTGCAGTAAAGGAGAGGGTTCTATATTCATGCCCCGCCAGCCCAGACGATAAAAATGCTTGGTTACTGAGTCTTTGGCTGGGTGGTTGGCCCCTACGTCTACATAAAAGCCTTTTTTTATATCGTCCAGCAAGCTATACAAAATAATGTCTTCGCCATTCTGCCCAAAGCTGATGAATGACGTCGGTTTGTTGTCGGCCATGTCTTTTCTAAGACCCTTCCTTTTCGACCTTCACCTGGATGCGCGGACCCACCACGTAGGGTGTTGACTCTTCGTTGACCACCTTAAAGGTTTTGGCGCCATCCCACCACTCGCAGACCTCGACACCATCGGCATGCACTGCGGCTACGTTGACGTAGTAGGTACCGTCAGTAAAGAGGTTAGGTATTTTCCAGTCGAGGGTTACGGTCTGACCTTTTTTGATTGTACCCAGCTTTTGTCGTTTTATCTTGGTGTTGGTACCTAAGATGGTCGTACCTGCTGAGTTCGTTACCGAGAAACCAAAGATAGGATCTTCTATGTCCTGGTTGGCCCGCGCTACCGCCTGCACCTCTAGGTGTTTTTGATCACTCAGAACCGTTTCTGCGATTTTTACTTTTTGGTAGGTGATAGCTTTGTCGCCCCACTTCGTGTCGCTGCTATCTGAGTCACTGGCGTGCAGCTCCTCGGTGAACATACGCGTATAGGCAGATGCCACCTTTTCAGAAACACCCTGGGTGATCATCTTGCTCTGTTCTATTAAAATAGCGCGGTCACAATATTCCCGTACTGCATTCATATCGTGGCTGACAAAGATAACTGTCTTCTTCTGCTTCTTGAGGTCGCGGAAATAGTTAAAGCATTTACGTTGGAAGTTGGCGTCGCCCACTGCCAAAACTTCGTCGATCAGCAAAATATCTGACTCTGCCAGGCGAGTCGCAACAGAGAATGCCAGTCGCACCTGCATGCCCGACGAATAGTTTTTGAGTTTTTGATCCATAAAACGTTCTAGTTCGGCAAAAGCCACAATATCGTCGTAGCGTGCTTCTACTTCTTTTTGGCTAAAGCCCAACAGCGCACCATTCAGAAACAAGTTTTCGCGGCCGGTCAGCTCACCATTAAAACCAACGCCCAGCTCGATAAAGGGCACTACACGGCCGTTCACCTGGACATCACCCTTGGTAGGCTGATAAATACCAGCTAGGATTTTCAGCAACGTACTCTTGCCGCTGCCGTTGCGGCCCACGATACCAAAGAATTCACCCTGTTTAATCTCGAAGCTAATATCCCGTAGGGCGTGCTGCGTCTCATATGTATGATTACCGAGCGAGAAGACATTAGTAAACATAGACTTGATAGAACCAGCCTTTTGGTGTGGCAACTTGAAGTTCTTGTGGACGCCGGTGACTTTGATTGCTGTGTCGTTCATGTCTAAATTTCCTCCGCGAAGAAGCGTGACTGTTTACGGAAGTATAGTCCGGCTATGACAGCCACCGCTATGGTGATAGACACCGGCACTATCCGGATCCATTCATTGCCATAGACGGTACCAATAGTGGTAGTTTTGTCAGAGATCAGCAAATAACGCATGTCCTGCATAGTCTGTGCTAGGGGACTTATCATCAGCATCTTTTGCACCCACAGTGGTGCCAAGGTAATAGGGAAGAATATGGGCGTGCCGTAAAACAGGGCCTGCATAACCACATCCCATATATACCCAATGTCGCGAAGCTTGACATATGTAGCGCTCAGGAAGAACCCAAGGCCCAGGCTGAGGACAAACAGCTCGAAAAATACCAGCGGGGCCAACAGGGCTGACCATGACAGATCAATCCCGGTAAATGCCACAAAGATGGCAACCACAATAAGGTTCAGAAAGAAGTTAATAAGAGCCGAACAGGAGGTGGCCAGGACAATAACGTACTTTGGGAAGTTGAGCTTGCGCAGCAGGTCGCCCTTGCCCACGATAGCGCCCACGCTCCCACCAGTCAGCTCAGTAAAGAAAGACCACACCACCAACCCAAACAACAGATAAGCACCCGAGTTACGAACACCAAAGTCCACCGACAGGATTTTGACAAAAATCACGTACATGATGGCAAACAGAAACAGTGGCTTCAGAAGCGACCACAGATACCCCAAGAAGGAGTTTTGGTAGCGAAGCTTGAAGTCGCTCTTTACGAGCTGCTTCAGGAGTATCACCGAATATCGGTATCGGCCTTTTGTACGTTGTATCACTTCTCACACATTCTACCTCTTTGAGATAGGCCGAGCAAGAAACGTCCGCCCAGATGTGCTAGGCTAAATGACAGAATCCTATCTTATGAAAATCATTATTAATGCCTATCAGTACTCTCCGTCCATCACCGGCACCGACCGGATGGCCTCTAACTTCTTGCGAGAGCTGCAAAAAATCGACACCACCAACACCTACTACATCGTCTGCTCGTCAGAGCAATACATCCAGCCCATCATAACCGCTTCCAACTTTACGGTACTGCAACCCAAGCACTTCTTGCCCGGTAGCTTCACCAAAAGGGTTGTTAACAAACTCTGGCGGACGCTGCTGCCATGGTATCTGTCACGCTTCAAGGCAGATGTGTACTTTTCCTTCCATAACATGCGTTTGCCACACCGACGAGTAGCTACCCAGATGATCGCCAGCAACCTGGATCTCATCCCGCTGAAGTTTGACGAATATAAAAACCTCAGCCCTGGACAAGTGGAAGAGATCAAGCAAACCGCCCAAACCGCTGACGCCTTTATGTCTATATCTGAATACTCCAAGCAAGAGCTGTGCAGCACACTTGCCGTCGACCCTAAAAAAGTACATGTCATTCACCTGGCCGCCGACCCACTGTTCGACGGCAAGCCGCATCCGGCCTCGTTCGACCTACCCCCTTCTTTTATATTCACCATAGGTGGTAGCGAGCCACGCAAAAATGTCGACACCATTGCCAAAGCTTTCGCCCAGCTGCCCCCAGCCTTGCAAAAATCCTACCCACTCCTGATTGTCGGCGGTAGTTGGCACGACCGCCCACTCGACCCACTACGCCTTTCCCCTCATATACAAACACTCGGGTATGTCAGCGATACCGACCTAGCCAGCCTGTACGCCCACACCACTGCCTTTATCTTTGCCTCTCAGTACGAGGGCTTTGGTTTTACCCTGCTAGAGGCCATGGCTTATGGCGCTCCGGTGCTTTCTGCCACCGGTTCGTCGCTAGACGAGGTTGCCGGTACCGCCACACTCAGCTTTGAGCCCAATGACGCCGACTCCTTAGCCACATTCCTGCAAGATGTTCTGACCAAACCGGCCATACGCAAAAACCTACAAGCCGCAAGCCGCAAGCAAGCTCAAGAATTTTCCTGGGCCAAATCAGCCAAACAACTTCATTCATTGTTGACGGGCATGATAGGCTAGAGCCATGTTGAAAATACTCGTAACTGGCGTTGGTGGGTTTGTGGGCAAACATTTGGTGCGTGAATTGCACGGACGCGGGCACACCGTTTTGGGTCTCGGCAACGCCCAGGCTGCCCACCCCGAAGTTGCTGACTTGCTCGAGTCTTATTTGGCTTGCGACTTGAGCGACAAGACCCAGGTTGACGCCCTGCCGTTCGAAGGCGTAGACGCTGTTATCAACTTGGCTGGCCTTGCCCGCCAAGGCGATTCATTTAAAGATGCCGAGCACTACAAAAAGGTGAATGTTGCTGTTCTGGAGCTACTGGGCAATCGACTTATCAAGCTGGGCACCAAGCCGCGGCTGATCGCCGTCAGCACTGGCGCTGTCTATGTCAGCCAGCAGCCTATGCCACTTACCGAAGCCAGCAAGACCGACATGGCTGGTTCTCCCTATGCCGAGAGCAAGTTGCTCATGGAGACGGCCGCCGTTGCCTTGCGCAAAAAAGGTCTGCCCGTTGTAGTCGTCCGGCCATTCAATCATATCGGACCGGGCCAGGCCGAGGGCTTCCTCGTACCGGACTTGTACGCCAAGCTCAAGGTTTTTGCCGACACAGGGCAAACGGTCATGGTCGGCAACCTAAAGACCAAGCGAGACTACACTGACGTGCGTGATATCGCGCGGGCCTACGCCGACCTCGCCGTGTCCGAAACGCTAGAATATGACACCTATAATATCTGTAGCGGCGAGAGCCACACGGGCCTTGATATCCTCAACCTCCTCTCGAAAGAGCTGGACCTAGAGGGAAAGGTCGTTACAGAAGTAGATTCAAGCCTCACACGCCACAACGATCCGGCTGAGCTGGTCGGCAGTAACCAACGCCTCCAAGAAGAAACAGGCTGGTCTCCAACTATTCCACTCGAACAAACCATTGCTGATTTCGTGGCCTCCAAGAGGTAAGAGTTACTCTGAAAATGCCGCTGACTGTTGCTCATAAAGTGTGGCATATTCACCCTTGTCGCGTATCAGTTTTGCGTGGCCTCCCTCTTCCAGGACCCTTCCATCAGCCATAACAACAATGTGATCTGCCTTCTTGATGTTAGAGAATTTATGCGAAATGATGATCTGTGCCTGGGAATTACTGCGCTCAAAGATAGCGTCAAATATTTCTTGCTCCGTTTTACTATCCACCGCAGAAGTGGGTTCATCCAGAATCAATAGCGACGCTTGACGGTAAAAACTGCGGGCAATGCTGAGCTTCTGCCACTGTCCGCCAGAAAGATTCACGCCGCCAGGAAAGTATTTGCCCAGAACATTCTCATCTTTCTTGGGCAGCCTCTCGATATCTTTGGCGATTCTTGCTTCTTTTATACTCTGCCTGTAGCGCTTTTCGTCAAATCGGCGAGTTTGGTCACCGATGATCACATTGTCTTTGGCCGATAAGTAAAACCTCGGCACGTCCTGCGATAAGTTACTTATGGTGCTTCGCCACACCGTATCGTCAATTGTTCCTAGGTCTACGCCGTTTACCAAGATTACACCTTTGGTCGGCTGATAAAACTTGTTAGTCAGCCGTGTTATAGTCGTTTTGCCAGCTCCGTTGTGGCCGACGATAGCCAACTTTTCCCCTTGTTTTACCGTAAAACTGACGTCTGTTAATACTTGGCGATCAGACTCAGGGTAGGTGAAAGAAACATTTCTAAATTCTAGCTCTATACTACTCAGATCAATAGTGGCCTCTTCAACCGGCTGATGCTCCGACATATCAAACAACGCAAAGAGATCTTTGACATAAATATTATTTTCACTGATCTGAAGATACGACATATACAGTCTATAACTATTGTTGTAAGCCTCGTCGATCAGTCGATAGTACAGCTGAAACTGACCAACACTTATACGGCCGTTCAATGTTGACCACACATAGTAGCCCTTTGGCAGAAACTGACCCAAGAGATTTGCAACCGTACCGATAGCGATCGCGCGAGGCTTATGATAACGCTGAATCCCCCGATTGCCACTGATAATAGTTTCCTGCGCCTTCTTGATCCTGTTCAGAAAAAAAGGAAATAGATTATAAGATTTTAGATTAAAGTACTGCGCTATATCCTGGGTAACAGAGATATAGTAACTACCTCGACGACGTTCAAGCGCCAACTCTTTATTGAGCTCCCGCATCTTGCGAATAATTTTTAGGTTATAGCGTACTTCCGGTATTGAAACAACTATGATAATCAGTGCAACGTAGGGACTGCTCAGTAACAACGCGCCCAACGCGTACATAAAAAGCGACAAATACTGAACTAACAGGCCCACCAGGTTAAGATTCTCCACGAACTTTACCTTTCCAAAGGTATGAATGTTAGTCATGTAGTTCTGAAAATCACTGCTCTCAATAGTTTCCGTTGGCAAGCGATCAAGCTTGGTAATTATCATGTTATCGGTGTAGTCCAGCACTCGAGGCTTATGTATATCATTCAAGTAATCCAAGAACTGGTTGCAAAGGTTTGCAGCAATCCACCGCACTACTAAAGCGCCAAACCACCACCATGCTTCATTAACAATAGCCGGTGACCGTGAGCTTGTGTAGGCTATAAAAAGATCAATCAGCCGGGCCAGAATTAACAGCGCACTCAAATCTATGGCTGCATAGACAATGTTGGCCGCCACAAGTGCGATGACATAGAATCTACTAGCCTCATACGCCAACCGAAAATTTCTGAGCAACAAACTAAACATCTTTATCAAAGTATAATCCAGTGAAGTCGGGGCGTCACGCGAAGCATGGTGCCCATAGATGGATTAACCTCCCTAGATCAATAGTAAGCCAGCCGGTAGCTGAGGCCTCAGAACTTCAAAATCTTTATCAAGCGTCAGCAGGGGCATATGTAGTTGCTTGGCGAGCGCCGCTATCCATAAATCATTAAACGACAATACCTTGCCGTTCTTCCGGGCATACATATATAGCTCTGCGTAAACCTTGGTGGTATCCAGGGTAACGTCAGTCAGCCTAACTCCTTCTGTTGCCAAGAATCTCTGGAGAACGGCTTCATTCTCGTCAGGCCTGGCACCATTCGCAAATCCATAGCGTAGTTCACCAATGACAATCACGGGCACAATAATAACGTCAGCCCCCGAAAAAGTGTTTTGGACGTCACTATTTCCTTGCTGAAGCGCACTATAGGCACTCGTATCAATGATCACTTTTTATCTCGCGGGCCATAATATTTTTCTGGTCCCTATCCGCACTATCAATAGCTTTTAGGGTAGCATCGTCCATGCTATTGCTCCCAATGAACCAATCAAGCGAATCAACTATACTTTTTTTGCCCACCCCTGCGTTTGCAGATAGTTCCGCAATTACTACCTCATTGAGACTCTTGCCACTCAACCGTGCCCGTTTGCGCAAGTAGCTGTCAACTTGAGGTGGTATGTTACGAATGGTATACTGTTTTACTGACATGCATGCATGGTAGCATGTCTGCATGCACTCTGTCAATATGCAGGCACGCTCTAGCCTTTGTTTTCTTGTTCTAGATCATGAGCAACCATCAGCTTGACCAGGCCAGGGAAGTCTACTTTGCGCTTCCAGCCCAGCTTGGTCTCTGCCTTGGTGGGATCACCCAACAACAGGTCTACCTCTGATGGTCGAAAAAAATCAGCGTTGATCTTGATCAATATCTGGCCCGAAGCATCCACGCCCTTCTCATCCACTCCGCTGCCTTCCCACTTCAGATCGACACCAATCTCTTTGAAAGCTAGTTCACAAAACTCACGGATAGAGTGAGTTTCGCCCGTAGCTAGCACATAATCATCTGGTTCGTCCTGCTGCAACATGCGCCACATACCCTCAACATAGTCGCCAGCATAGCCCCAGTCGCGCTTCGCGTCCAGGTTACCCAGTTCTATATTTTCTTGTTTGCCCAGTTTAATCCGCGCGACTGCCTTGCTGATCTTGCGAGTCACAAATTCAGGGCCACGACGGTCGCCCTCATGGTTAAACAAAATACCGCTGGTGGCATGCATGCCGTAACTTTCGCGGTAGTTGCGGGTAATCCAGTGTCCGTATAATTTTGCCACGCCGTAAGGGCTGCGTGGGTGAAAGCTGGCTTCTTCGGTATAGCCATTATCGGGTCGGTTATAGTCCAGGCCACCAAACATTTCTGAGGTCGAGGCTTGGTAGAATCGTGCCTTTTTCTCTAGGCCCGCAAGGCGAATAGCCTCCAACATATTTAGGACACCCTTGCCGGTTACGTCAGCCGTCAAAATAGGGTCGCGAAACGAATAACCCACGTGGCTAATGGCCGCCAGGTTATACACTTCGTCGGGTTGAATCTCTTGCATGGCCCGTGTCAGCGCAGCCAGATCAAGGAGGTCTGCCATGACCAGTTGTACATACGGCATTTCGGCTTTAACAGCCTGGTACCTAGGATGGCTTGCCTCTAGCTGACCCCGTATAACCCCGTAGACTTCGTACCCTTTGTCGTTCAGCAGGGCAGCGAGGTGCCCACCATCTTGTCCGGCGATACCTGTTATAAGTGCTTTTTTCATCCGTTACTTACTCCTATCACAATTCCTGCGGCACGCATTAGTTCTTTTTGGTGTGCAAGGTCAATAGACTCAGGCCGAGCATCTACTCGTAGTTCGGAAAAGTGAGTAGTCTCGGGTGCTTGAGGTTCCCCGGCAGTATCCTCGGCTGTAAAAAATGACGCGTGTTCGAGTTGATCCATTGGGCCTTGTGTTTCTGGGTTTGGCATAGCCTAGCTCCTTTTCTGCCTCTTAGGGTTTTGTTAGAGTATATCACTTGCCCCTGGCGCGTTTGTTGTGACTATTACGGACCACACTACCTGTTAATCCAGCCAACCCCCACCAGGTGTAGGCCACAGCCTCGTTAGACCAAATATGTACCAAAAAGTTAGTGAGTGCCAGGCCCAAAAAACTGGCCAGCAGTGCCTGTACTACGGGGTTTCCGACATGCAGTCGCCACAGTCGCCAGGCCACCAGAGCCAGGATAGCCACAAACAGCAACAGTCCCGCCACCCCTACTTCGGTGGCAATCTGCAGGTAGTAGTTTTCGTTCAATATAGTCCCCTGAATATTATTGCGGACAGACGTAAGTCCAGCCGTTCCTGGCCCCTTACCCAACGGATGGTCAGCAATGTCTTGGATTGATTCCTTAAAGAAGCGAACCCGCAATTCGTTAGGGTCTTCCAGCACCGTACTTTGGTCCGAGTGCAGGATGACGTTCTGTACAAAGTAACTGTTTCGGAACACTACCAGACTAGCCATCATAAGCACCACTACTGCCACCGCATATATCACAATCACGGCACGGTGACGCTGCAGCCGCTCCTTAAAACCGTGGTCGGACAGAGCAATAAAGCCCATAAGCGCCAGAGCCAGTCCCAGCCATGCACTCCGCGAGAACGTAAACCACGTACAGACAACAGTAGCCGCAAGCAGACCGGCATAGCGAAGTTTGTACCTAGATTTTTTTGCCAGGAACAAAGCCGTGGCGGCCAGGGGAGCAATAATAATAAGGTATGAACCGAGCGAATTAGGATCCCGCAGAGTCGACATGACTCGCTCTAGGTCCGGTTTTTCGTCTATCAAGAACACAGGTAGCACGCCATTTTTGCGCTCGTACCCTAGGTGTTTGAGGCTGTCATTTGGCAAGGCCACGTACTGGATTATGCCAAAGGCAACAACAACCGCCCCCGCCACTAACACAATTTGCACTGACCGCCGCAGAACATGCTTTGGGTCAAAAAGTCGCGTCAGCAACCCAGCATACAGAAAGAACATCAGAAAGCGCAAATTATAGACGACCCCTAATATCTCGGCGTCTAGGTCGGTTGGCTTGACCAGAGCCATACCAACAGTCAGGAGTACATAGGCCAGAACCAGCCACACCAATTTATCTTTCAGCAGACGGCCAAACCACGGCTGGCGCCAGCTGCAGCACACTGCCGCCCCAAACCCCGCCACCACTACTATGTCTTTGGTAATCCGGGCAGCCTCGAGCAGCCCAAAACTTGTGCCCAGCCAAGTGCTCAAGAAGACATGCAGCGGCATGTAGGCCAGCAATCCATAAAATATCCAGAGTGCTGTGCGACCGAGCGAAGGTTTGGTGTTTTGTCTCATATTTATAGCCCCTATTGTAAACTAGTGACATATGAAGCACATCGTCATTGACGCCCGTATCCGTCCCAGCAGTACGGGTCGCTATGTTGACCGCCTGATGGAACACCTGCAAAAGATCGATACCGAAAACACCTACACCGTTCTTCTTGAGCCCGGCGACAACTGGCAGCCGACCGCACCCAACTTTACCGCACAGGTCTGTCCCTACAAGCGATTTACTTTTAATCTCCTCGAACAAATCACCTATGGCCGCTACTTACGCAAACTAAACCCAGATCTGGTGCACTTTAGTATGACACCGCTAGAACCAATCTTTTATTTCGGCAAACGTATTACCACCACCCATGACCTCACCATGTTGCGCTATACCCGTGCTGGCAAAACGCCCTTGCCGCTTCATTGGGCGCGCATGACAGGGTATCGGTTTCTGTTTTGGTACAGCCACAAAGCAGCCAACCGCATTATTGCTATCAGCAAGTTTGTAGCCAACGATATTGCGCAACTACATCCTTTTGCCGCCAAGAAAACCATCGTTACCTACGAATCTAGTGAGCCGCCACTAAAGGCCGCAGCCCAGCCTCTTAAAGGAGTAAATCAGCCCTTTATTATGCATACCGGCATCCCCTTCCCGCACAAAAACCTGGAACGATTAGTGCAAGCCTTTGAACTTATGAAAGAAAAACAGCCCGACCTGCAACTAGTGCTATCGGGCAAAAAAGAATATTACTTTGAGGAATTTATAAAGCAGCTGGCCACCAGTCCAGTCAGAGATTCCATTATCATTCCGGGTTTTGTTACCGACCCAGAGCTAAAGTGGCTCTATGAACACGCCGAGGCCTACGTACTGCCAGCTCTCAGCGAGGGCTTTGGGCTGCCTGGTCTAGAGGCTATGGCCCATGGCTGCCCACTCGTAAGCAGCAATGCCACCTGCCTGCCAGAAGTCTATGGCGAGGCAGCACTGTATTTCGATCCAGAAAACATAGAGGATATAGCCGCCAAGGTAGGGCAGGTCATAGATGACAAAAAGCTCCGTAAAGAACTAACCACGAAGGGTCAGGCCCAGCTCAAAAAATACTCCTGGGAGCGCATGGCCGAACAAACCCTAGCCCTCTATAACTCCGTCCTCTAAGCAGCGCTAGGAGCCGGCTTCAGAACAATGTGGCGGTCTCGCCCCTCGCCCTCTGATTCTGTCTGTAGCCCCTCTTCTGAAGCCATCTTGTGTATAGTGCGACGGTCAGCAGCGTTCATGGGCTGCAGGTGCATCACCTCGCCCGTCTCCTTGACTTTCTTGACCCAGTCGGCAGCCTGGCCAACCAAACGGTCAGCTCGAGCCTTCTTGTAATCAGCAACGTCTATGTTAACCCGGGTTTTCTCAAAGTTCTTGCTGCGCAGGGCATTGCTGACAAGAAATTGCAGTGCCCGCATAGTCTCGCCGCGCTGGCCAATCAGGAAACCGTTCAGGTGCGTAGACGGCACATGTAGTTCTATGACCTCGTTATCTTCTGTTGTGGCATACACGTCCGTGTTAAGCCCAAAGAACGACAGAATATCTTCTAGATACTTCTTTGCATACTGAATAGCGTCTTCCACGAATCACCTCCTCTTTTTCTTAGTTGTGGAGGCTTTCTTTTTTTTAGTTGTTTTTTTCTTTTTCTCTATGACTTCGCCTTCGATGACTGCCGTCTTGCTCGACTTGTCAGCCATGTTTTCCATTTCAGTCTCGTCCTGGCCCAGAATACGAGCCTGCTGCAAATACGCAGTTACGCCGCTGATGAACCAGTACAGGCCCAGGGCAGAGGGGACGTTTACGGTAAACACAAATATCATGACAGGGATAAGATAGCGGGTCATCCGACCGACAGCAGCGTTGACCTCGGACTGGTCGGCCTGGGTGCCACTGCTGGCTTCACGCAAAATGCGGCGCAGGCCTCGAGCCTCTTTGTCGTCTGGCATAATTTGAGCGCTTTGGAAATACTGGGAAACGGCACTGCCGAATACCAGCAGCATAGCCGGCCAGTAGATACCGCCACCCTTGGGCAAAGCAGCCTTGGTCAGATCAACGACCCCAAAGAGGGTAGCGTCAAACCGGCCAATATCACTGCCGAGCTCTTTCATCCAGCTGAGTTCTCGCAGCCATCCATAGGACAGGTCAAGGATTGCTTGCGGGTTATCAACTACACGGCGCAGACCAGAATACAGACCAAGCAGGATGATCAGCTGTACGACCAAGATACCGATAGACCCAAAGGGGCTAATGCCGCGCTCTTTATAAAGCTCCATGATCATCATGGATTCTTTTTGCCGGTCGCCCTTAGTCGCTTGCTTGATGCGCTTTATCTCGGGCTGCAATGAGCGCATAGCCTTTGTGTGGTGTAGCTGCTTCTTAATGAGTGGCCACATAAGGAACCGGATCAAAACGGTAAAAATGATAATGCTGAGGCCAAAGTTATGTCCCGGCAGCAGGGCATAGATGAATACCAGTAGGTTAAAGAGCGGTTTTACAATCAGGACTTCAAACATTATTTCTCCCTAACTAATTCAACTTATTCTAGCATGTTAACAGATATCATTTTTCAGAAATGATACCGGCCTGCTTTAGCTGGGCCCGGACTAGCTTCTGAATATCTTCGGAGGGCAGGGTAGCTAGCTGTTCATGAAAGACCGTCAGCACCATATCGTAGGGCCTGCTTATGTCAGACTCATGCTGGCGAAAAACCTCATACAAGCGCCGCCTGATTCGGTTGCGCACCACCGCCGATTTGCTAACCTTCTTACTCACTACCACCGCCAGTCGGTATGACTTGCGTCGATCGTTGGTCACAAATTTAAGCGCCGACAGGGGACCACGAACCGTTTTTCCATTCTGATAGACATAGCGTAAAGACCCATACCCATGGAATCTATGTGAGCTGGCTATCATGTGACTGCTACTCCCTGCCCCTTCTCTGCCAGAATTTGACTTTTAGGTTTTTTTGTTGCGATTATGTTTTTTAGGCAGAAATCTTCGTTCGACCCTTTAGGCGACGGCGTGCAAGCACTGCCTTCCCTGCCTTACTGGTCATGCGTTTCATAAATCCGTGGCGTCTTGCGCGCTTACGGCTCTTGGGCTGATAGGTTCGTTTGGGCATAATTTCTCCGCCTTACCATACGTAGATTGCGGGCGAATCTGCTTGACTCACCTGCAAATCTAGTGATTTTAACAATGTTTATTCGCTAATTTTAACAAGTTTTCCCCGTTTCTCCAAGTATTTTCCACAGAAATTACAGAGGTGAGAAATATCTGTGTACAACTCCTCTCTGATATTTGGACGAACAGTTGTAGCTCTTGGTAGCTTCTGCATAGCTTGTGGAAAAGTGATATATTTCTGTATAGTGAACCCACAAAGTAGCGGTCCGAAAGGTGTAGAGGGTACGGGTATGCAGGAGGGTATTTGGCAAGCGGTTTTGGGTGAGATCGAACTCATGGTGTCCCCTGCTGTATTCAATACCTGGTTCAAGCCCACCCGAATCATCCGTTACAAAGACGACATCCTTGTGGTAGGTGTTAATAACGTCTTTGCTCAGGCGCAAATAGAGCGACGCTACAACGACTTGGTCCGCGACCTGCTGGCAAAGAATGGCCTGGAGCCAGCTCGCATTGAGTATAAGGTTCACTCTGGAACTATCAAGAAAACAGAGGAAGAGCCAATTATTTTGCGCCCCCGCGAAAAATCCGACATGGGCGCTAGTCAGCCCACTCGCTCGAGCGCCGTTGCCCATAGCTACCGCCAGGGACTGAGCGAGAAATACACCTTTGATACCTTTATTGTCGGTTCTGGCAACGAACTAGCCTACGCCGCCTGCCAGGCTATTGCCCAAAACCCAGGCACCAAGTACAACCCGCTGTTTCTCTATGGAGGTGTGGGTATTGGCAAGACGCACCTTATTCAGGCAGTTGGCAATGCCGTGCTGGCCCACAATCCCAATGCCCACGTCGTCTATGTGTCAACCGAACAGTTTGTCCAAGAGTTCCTGGACGCTATACGCTACAAGAAGAACACCGACTTTGCGGGCTATTATCGCAGTGCCGATGTACTTATCATCGACGACGTACAGTTCATCGCCGGCAAAGAGAAAACACAGGACGAGTTTTTCCATACCTTTAATGCCCTGCACCAGGCCAACAAGCAGATCATTGTCAGCAGTGACAAGCCGCCCAAAGATATTCCTACCCTAGAAGAGCGACTGCGCTCACGCTTTGCATGGGGTATGAGTATTGACATGCAAATACCAGACTTCGAAACCCGTTGTGCCATTGTCCAGATCAAGGCAGACCAAAGCGGTGCAGTACTTACACCCCCGGTTGTTGAGTATTTGGCTAATCATATCCAGACCAACATCCGCGAACTGGAGGGCGCATTGAACCAGTTGCTGGCCTTTTGCGAAATGCGCGGATTGGCACCAGATGTTCAGATAGCCACCAGTTTGCTCAGTAGCGGCAAGACACGACCAAAACACATTAGCGCCAAGCAAATTATCGAGCGTACTGCTAAGTACTTCCAGATTCCACTTGAGGATATCCTGGGCCCAAAGCGAGACAAAGATATAGTGGTACCCCGCCAGGTTGCCATGTATATACTGCGGAGTGAGCTACACCTGAGTTTTCCCAAAATTGCCCGCGAGTTGGGCCGCAAGGATCACACCACCGCCATTCATTCGGTTGATAAGATCGAAAAAGAAGTCACTTACGATGCCGATATCAAGACAGCTATTACCGAAATCAAGGAGCGTTTGTATGCGTAATTCACTCACCAGCTTCTGGCACACTACCTGCTCGACTGCCAATTTTTGTGGGAAAAGCTGTGCACAACATGTGCAGGGTCTGGGACATGCCTGGGTATGGTTTCTGAAAGCTGTACACACACCAAGCACCCTAACCGCCCCCGTGGGGGAAAACCAGGTTGTTATGCACGGTTTGTACCACTTTTGTACTCAGACTTTTCCCACAGATATTATTCACAATTCACCCCTGTTAAACAGCCAGTTATACGCAGTATCCACACTGTCTATTATGACTACTACTAAGTATATAAAGGAGTAAGGAATGAAACTTCAGGTAACCCAGGAAAACCTTTCAAAAGCACTTGGCAGTGTCAGCCGAGTTGCTAGTAGCCGAGGAACCTTGCCCATACTGTCCAACGTATTAGTAAAGACAGTAGACAATAGGCTCAGTATCGCAGCCACCAACCTCGATATCGCCATTACTCATTACATTGGCTCCAAGGTCACCGATGGCGGCGCCATAACCGTCCCTGCCCGGCTGATGCAAGACTTTGTAAGTAGTTTGCCAAGCGGTGTAATCGACCTGCATCTGGATGATTACAAACTAAAAGTAAGTGCCGATAAGTACCAGTCCACCATAAATGGTGTTACGGCCGAGGACTTCCCTGTCATGCCGGCCATTACGGATGGCAAGTCATGGACTATTGCTGCCAAGGTGCTAAAGGCTGGGCTGCAGCAGGTGGTCGGGGCTGCTTCCAGTGACGAGGCTCGCCCGGTCCTGACGGGCGTCTATGTGCATAGCCATGAGGGGTCTTTGTTTATGGTGGCGACAGACAGCTACCGGCTGGCCGAAAAACGACTTATGAATACCAGGGAAGACGTCAAGCTGCTGATACCTGCAAGCGCCCTCCAGGATTTGCTGCGCATTTTGGGTGAATATGACGAGGACGTGCATGTAACCCACGACGAACAGCAGGTTCTGTTCAAGGTCGGCGACATCGAGCTGGTAACACGGCTTATCGAGGGCAACTACCCAGACTATCGCAAACTTATTCCGGCCCAGTTTGCTTCTAGCGCCAAGTTGAAGCGTGCTGATTTGACCAACATCACCAAAGTATCCAGCCTGTTTGCCCGAGAGAGCGCCGGCAGCGTCACTATTAATTTGGATGATGAGAAGTCACTGGTGAGCATTCGGTCGGTTGCCTCGCAGCTGGGCGAGAACACGGCCAGTGCCTCTGCTGATGTCAGTGGTGCTGGAGTGATTACGCTCAATTCTCGGTACATTCTGGATGCCTTGCACGGACTTTCTGGCGAAGATGTGACTATGTCTTTCAACGGCAAGCTGGAGCCAAGTGTGCTGGCCGATCCAGCCGCTAGCGACTACTTGCACGTCATTATGCCTCTGAAGTCTTAGAATAGAATAATGATCTCCGATATCCGACTGCAGCGCTTCAGGTCTTATCGCGATGAGTCGTTCGAGTTCGATGCCGGTGTGAATATCATCGTAGGACCAAACGCCAGCGGCAAGACCAATCTGCTCGAGGCCCTGTTGGTGGCGTCGCGTGGTAGTTCGTTCCGGGCCAAAGATACCGAGCTGGTCGCCCATGGGGCACCATGGAGTCGTATTGATACCCACGGTGATGATGGTCAGCGAACGGTCAAGTTTGTCCGCCAAGAAAACGCTACTATCAAGAAAGAGTATGTTATTCATGATCAACGTCTGGTGCGACTGAGTTTGCCCCGTACCATACCGACCGTTTTGTTTGAACCAAATCACTTGCAGCTGTTGCATGGATCACCCGAGGCCCGTCGCGACTATTTGGACACCTTGCTGGAGCAAACCATCCCTTCCTATGGCAAGATACGCCGTGATTACCGCCGTACGCTGGCCCAGCGCAATGCCCTGCTCAAGCGTGGTCCTGGCTCGAGGGATCAGCTATTTGCCTGGAATGTGCGGCTGAGCGATCTTGGCGCCCAGGTGGTGCGTTATAGGCACGAGCTGGTGAGTCGACTAGATCAAGAGATAGGCGGGTTATACCAGGACCTGTCAGGATCGCGTCACGATAGCGTACACGCCCGTTACCGCACCGACTGGCATGCCACTGACCAATACGGCTCAAACCTGCTCCACGCCCTCGAGAAGCGCCAGGACGTCGACATAGAACGTGGCTTTACGAGTGTTGGGCCCCACCGCGACGATTTGGTTATGACATTTGGCGATCGTGAGGCAGCTGACGTCGCCTCACGCGGAGAGACCCGGACGGTTCTACTGGTACTGAAATTACTAGAGGTGTCGCTGACCCAGGAGGCCCGCAGTCAACCACCAATCCTGTTGCTTGATGATGTGTTTAGCGAATTGGATGGAGCCCGACGACGGGCCCTGACCAAAGTCATCGCGGGCTATCAGTCTTTTATTACTACCACCGATGCCGACGTGGTGGTGCAGCACTTTATGGGTGACTGCCGCATCTTGCCTCTGGGTACTTGAGGGCTGGGGCTTATTCCATCGTGCTTTTGACGACGTACTTGGCGGGGTCTATGCCGGCCTTGGCGGTGGCCTCTTTGATTGCTTTGTTGGCGCTTAGCACCTTACGCGGCTCGTAGCCAAATCCACCCCTAGAGGGTATATAGACAAGATTGCCGACCTCTGGAGAGACGCTGATAAAACCTCCATAAATAGACAAACTCTTTATTTCGGGGGTCTTGAGCATCTCGGCGATCTTTTGGTCAATGCCGTCGGTCGTAGACTTTTGGTCGATAAACAGCGCCACTTTCTTGCTCTTGGAATTAATAAGGCAGATGGTGTAGCTGTCACCCGTTGGTTGGATGCCACACGTTGTGTAGTCTTTCAGATGATATTGCACAGCTCCAGTGGCCGTGGCTAGGTCGAGGGCCATAATATCATCAGAACGCACCAGAACTAGCCGAGAGTCGGTCACGAGCATGTCGGTCACATGACTGATGCGGTAGAGCGATTTGAGTTTCTTGCCACTGACATCAAACACTTCGACTTCCTCGTTCGCCAATGTACAGAGGTATTTATCGCCACACAGTTTGATCGAGACGTATTTTTTGTTGGTGGTATATTCCCGGCTTTCGGAATCATTCTGCACCACTAGGGTTCCCTCGACGGGCTTGGTGTCTTTTTCGTCGTCCAGGTTACGCTCATTGTTTTGCTCCGCATTGGCGTAAGCAATGACAAGTCGTGATCCGCGGGCATCGCCTCGATAAGCCTCTTGCTTGGTATTCTTGGGCTCATGAATGCTCACGCCCTGCGGTTGACCGCTTGCTTCGGCAAAGTACTGGGCAGTGCCAAACTCTTGACCAACCATAAGCACACCATCCTTGTATGGATAGGCGTCGTAGGACTGATTTTCGCTCAACCCCTCGAGTGCCTTGCTGTCTTGCAGGCTAGCATTAGTGCCGAGGACGTAGGCGGCATGGGGCGCACCCTCATCTTCGCTATCTGTGCGGTTTTTGACGATGACGGTGTCACCACGTTTTGTCGAAAGTACGCCTTCGATTGTGCCGCCTAGTAGGCTGGGGCTTTTGAGGGCATAGGTGGCTTGGGTGGCGGTGGCTGGCACATGTAGCGAGAGGCTCTGAAGACCACTCGTGCATCCATATGAAACCAACGTACCTTTCAGCAGGTACATACAGGGGTTTGGGTTATCCCCGATAAAACGTCTGCCCTTTTCTGGTACAAGCTGACTGGCCACTTTTTTGGTCATAAGGAACCCGCTGGACTTTACGACCGCGAAATAACTGGTATCACCCTGCCGGACCATAACTTCATAGGTGCCACGAGGAAGAAGCCGTTTCATAGAAGAAGCGCTTTTGATGGTAGTGACTTTTCCGTTTCCCTGGTTAGTTAGGTTGTAGGTGATCTCGCTGCTGCCTGTTCCGGTCGGCTCTACCGATACAAATCCGTAGCCCGCAAGCAATATCATGAGCAGTACAACGGCTACTCCAACGAGTGCGAGAATCAACCTTCGTTTCATGGTGGGGCTAAAGCCTGAATCTTGTGGGTACATAACGCCTTCCTTTTATTTCTTAGTGTGTGCAACCCGATGTAGGCAGGGACGTAATGGCCGGTGGCCTGCCTTCCATGATGCCCTTAAATAAGTTCTGTGGACAGTAATCTACCTCGCCAGGACCGCCAATGTGAACGTGGAGGTGGGGGCCGTCGCTATTGCCGGTATTGTCAGAGTGCATAATGAGCTGCCCGGCTGTGACGGTATCGCCCTCTTTGGCGCCTTCTATCGAGCCACCATCGGTGCCGTGGCAATAGGAAATAACTATACCGTTCCCGGCGTCCACCTTAACACCGGTACCACAGTCTCCTCGTGAGATATGGAGAGTGCCGGCGGTCATAGAATATACCTCGGTGAGTGAGGGAACGGGTATGTCGGCGGCCGGATAGTCGTGGTGAGTTTTGGTAAACCAGCGCTGGTTTTCCGGTATGGTGTCACTGTTGTGGGCAAGGTAAAATTGTCGGTCAACTGGCATAGCAAAGCCATCTGTGAGCTCGCGCCCCGAGCCACAGCCACCGGTTGCTGTAATAGGCGCACCAGCGCCCCCAGCGTTAGATCCATAAGTGGTATTGACTGTATTACCGGCTGTCAGGCGGTCGCCCAGCGCAGGAATTCCTGCTCGCTCGTAGTTCCACTCCCAAAAGATCACGGCCGTCTGCACGTCTGGTGCCTTTTTGAGGGCATCCCATTCCTTGGGGATGCCCTCAAAGGGTGTCGTGGCAAAGGGCACTGGCATAACGGGGTTTCTGACATCACGGCCCACCGACTCGTTATATAGGTAATTGAGCTGGAATAAGAGTAGTTTATCAATTGCTGCGGCTCGTTCCGTGGGGTCCGGCCAGGCGGTTTCTAGCCGCTCGGTATCGGTGTAGAAATTATTCCCAAATTCAGGGTTGGTTGTCACTGCATTGCGGATGGTATCACGGCGTCCAGCTGTCCACTGGGCGATACCCCACCCTCCGGTGGGCCACGTCAAGCCATTCTGTTGGTTAAAGGGGTCATAGCCTGACTCAACAGACAGATTTCCCATAATTCCAGCCGCCGCGGGCGCTGTTAGGCCTTTGCTTATAAAGAAGTTAAAAATCTTCTCTTCCTGGGTAGATCCGGTCAATGAGGTTGCGTTACCACCTCCCGGACAACTGGTAGGCAGTGCATCTTCGACGAGGTCGTAGTAGTGTACTCCGGCGTCAAAGAGCTTTTTTTGGGCGGGCGACAGTGCTGCTGCGGGAATGGGAACTACAATCCAGGCCGCCAGTACGGTCACGACAAACAGGTAGCGAGCGGGTTTACTACGGATGTATGTCCTCATTACTGGGGCCCTGGTCCGATTAGCTCTGGGTTGCACGGTACTCCAGGACTCCAGTGCCAGGCCTCGGTATTGAGCTGCCTAAAGCCATACCGAGGTGCATTAGCCGTCAGCCACACCCAGGCGGGGCTGCTGGGGAAGGTCGCTTGAGTAGTACAACTGGTGCCGCCTTTATCACTCATGCCCGTAAAGTCTATAGCGGTACCATTTTGGTGGTTCGAGTGCCCGGGTCGAGCGACATAGCGCGTATCGCCACCACCCGTTCGCCACAGCTCTTCCTGGTATGCCATAGATCTAAAGCTAGTGCTGGCCGATAACTGAATGCCCGCCGCTGCTGCATCGGAGGCTAACTTAAACCACGCACCTGACACGCGGGAGTTTACGATAACGTGACCATCAGCCCCAGGGGTAGTAAACTGAGCGCCGGGCGAATCACCACGACCATTACTGGGAATATTGGGTATCGAGCATAGACGCACAGGGACCCGGTTGCCGTCATTGTATCCGTCCTGGATGCCAATATCGCGAGTGCCCTGGGCGCATGGGACACTCGTACTGTCGTCGGTTGGGTTGCCTACTATCAAGCCGGGGCCTGCGGCTCCAACGGCAGCGCTTGTAGCAGCAGCGGCTGTAACCTTGCCCTGTGCTTGTTTGCAGGAGTCTTCGATACCGCCCCAGCATTCCATGGAGCGTTCAACAGCCTTACCCAAGAGATAGAAGCGATACTGAGTAAATGTGGTGTATTCGCTGTTTTCTGGGGTGATACGGCACGGGCTGAAATCATCCTCGAAATAGTTGGGAACCTTGTCGGTAATGATTTGCTTGCTCGTGGGATCTATGGTGGTGCCAAAGCATTTTCCGTATTTCTCATTCAGCTCGGCTAGCTGTGGCTCTACAGTATTGTCATTGGCGTAGGGGTCAATGAACCGTGCGTCGTTCATCTCGGCACTAGTGAAGCCAACATAGTCCACTCCATAGTCGTATGTGCCTGCCGCCCCTGCATGTTTGAAGGTTAGCTTGGTAAACATGGTTGCGACCGTGGATGGGAATTTCCAGAGGGCGTTAGATAAACTGGCAAAGGCCTCGGATCCGGTTTTTGGTGCACCTATGAATGCTTGACCGGCGACCGAACGTGGCTCGGTAGGGTCAAAGATCCGGGTGGCGATTGGTTTAGTCTCGAAGTCGATTTTCTCGGCTGCGAGCCTTTCCTCGCGGAGTTGCATCCCTTCCTCGGAAGTCAGAACACGAGCGCCTATGCCAAGGAACTGGTTAAACGACCCCAGGAGTGACCCATAGTTAGCGTAGTTGCCCAAAAGTGCGCCCGTGGGTATGGCTTTGAGCGGTTGCCCAACTGCCCAACTGATTATAGAAGAAATACCATCGCCAACAGGGTCAATACCTATGGCTCCAAGCCCAGTCATAATGCTGTCCAGGACAATGCCGCCCGTGGCAAAGCTAATAACCAGCCCACCAACGACATTATTATTGATCTTGCAGGCAGTGCCCACTGGTAGGCGATCGACTATGTCAAAGAAGGCTGGTTTGTTTCCAATACGACTCAGGCGTGAAGACTTAGGCATATCTGGCCCGGTGGGGGTGCGGCCCAGTTCGTACTGAATACTACGTGCCGAGTTCCACGGAAGATTCTTGTCATGTAGCATGATAGCCATAGCACTTACTTCGTGCATGGATACTTTGTCACCGGACATTATTTGACTACTGATAGATATAAAAGCCACACCAAGGCGTGCCAAGGGCAAAGCAATGCGTGCGTACATGAGTTTCTGCCACTGGTCGCCAATACCGCGTGCTGCACAGATGAATCCAAGGAAGTCGGCTGCTTTGTCGGCATCTATGCTGGTTTTTACATCTGCTGCTGTTTGACTAATTTTTGCATCACTGGGGTCGGTTTTGACACCGTCGATAGTCTCGTTAAAATCATCGGCCCCCGATTGACTGGCGGCGCGTTCTTCGTCGCTCAGGTCAGTGCCATCATCATTCTGGGTTTCGCCGGAGGCCCTGACGCTAAGATCACTCCCCTCCCTAAAGAAGTCGGTGAATTTCTTGAGCACCTCATCAGTATAGCTACTTAGGGTGGTGTGTGCTTTACGGTCGACATTGCCTAAGATATGGAAAGATATGCCCCCCCTGGTGCGCATGATTCTACTAGATACTTTGGAGGGAATAAAACGAATCTTGGCGGCTTTTAGCACGTTGTTCATTAGTTTGCGCCGCCGGAAGTTAGATCCAGGCTCGAGAACCAGCATTCTTCCACCGTTAGGACTGGTGTCCAGGTGTCCTCCTAGTCTCTCCAATTGCGCCGCCGATACTTTTTTTGGGTCAATCTCGAAGCCCTGAAAGTAGCCAGCCGCGTCATGGAGAGAGGTAAACCCTGCTTTGTTTAGCTGTCGTTCGATAATATCTGCGGCCTTATTGCCCGAAAGGCCGAGCCGACGACGGTACCGAATCCGGGACATTTGCTGGTCATCCATGACGTCGTCGATACCAGCAAAATGTCTCTGTAAAACCTTGCCAAAGTGAATAAATTCCACAAACCCGCTCGTGAAGGTAAAGCCTATGAATAAGGCGGCTATACTCATCGCGCTGCCGCCGCCAAAGAGCATCAATTTTTTGCGACTTCCGCCCCCTTTGCCCTTTGAATTACCTCTTGATGCACCAAGCGGTTCGGGGGTTGCTCTGTGGAGCGCATTGCCCTTGCTGTCAGCCAGCTTGTCATTTTTAGAGCCCTTGCCTTCGGTCGCTGGCGAACTTTCCGCTCCCGCACCGGTGCCGGTCCTAAGTTCGTTCAGTTTTGCTACTCTGCGGTTATTTTCTTCAGCCTCCGGACTCCCCGTACTGTCTATGTGGCGAGCCTTGTGGGCACCCTGTGCTATGAGGCGGTTTGCTTCTTCAGCCTCCGGACTCCCCGTACTATTTATATAAGGGGTTGGTTTGTCTTGGTCGTCGTATACTGCGCCCACTATATGTCCTTATTATTGTCCATTATACTCCAGGATAGAGTCGGTTATTCAAGTCAATCGTGCCCCCACCGGGCTGGCTTAGCTCGCCCTGCTGCTGCATCTGCTGCACTTGTTCAGGATTAGTGGTGATGAGGCTGGTTTCGGTGGGGCTGGCTGCCACCTGGATGTGTACGTGGTTTTGGCCTGCAAAGAACAGCCCCTGTCCGACTGGGAACTGGCTGAGGCGTTTCTTTTCTTCGCTGGTAAGTTTAAAGACGTCGCTCAGAACGTCAACGGCCGAGGCGGACTGCTTGAGCAGTATCTGCATACTGGCATTGGCCACAATGGCGCGTCCCATGCGCGAGCCCATAAAGTCTTCCACATCCTGAGTGATGGTAGTGATACCCAGGTTATATTTGCGGGCTCGCTTGGCTAGCGAGAACAAGAAATTGGCCGAATCTTCGTATTTCATCAGCTGCCAGGCCTCGTCTACTACCAGTATGCGTCTCTTTATGTCGCTCTTGGTTTTGTTCCAGATAAAGTTCAGGACAATGTACATAGCGACGGGGCGTAGCTCGTCCTCGAGGTCACGGATGTTGAACACGACCAGTTGGTTATTGATGTCGATATTGCTCTGCTGGCTAAAGATACCCGCAAAGGTGCCGGTGGTGTATTTGCGCAAACGCTGTGCCAACTGCGGACCAGTGCCACCCATGTGCAGCAATGTGTCATACAGGTCAGCAATGGTTGGTGGTTGGGCGGTATGGGTGAGCGGATCGTTGGTGATGCCAGCCTTGGCGTATGTTTCTATGAGCGAGGCATCTAGGTCGGCTTCTTCTACAGGGCTCAGTGCTGGGGCGGCTACGGCACTGCCGCCCATCATCTGGGTTTGGGCACCGCCCATCATCAGGCGCAACAGTCCATGGAGCGTAATGAGGTTGCTGCGTAGCGCATTGTCGGCTTCGTCGGTATCTACCACTTTTGGCAACTCAAAGGGGTTGATGCGGGTAACCGAATTGAGGCTGAGCCGCACATAGGCGCCACCAACAGCTTCGGCCATGCGCTGGTATTCGTTTTCTGGGTCGATGATAAATACCTCGGTACCGAACATCATGCTGCGCAGTGCCTCGAGTTTGACGGTAAATGATTTACCGGCACCGGACTTGGCAAAGACCACCGAGTTGCCGTTTTCCAGTGAAAAGCGGTCAAAAATAACCAAGCCGGAGTTATGCATGTTTATGCCGTACAAAATACCATTGTCCTGCGTCAGGTCAGCACTGGTAAACGGAAAGCTCGTACTGAGCGCCCCAGTGTTAAAGTTGCGGCGGATTTGCAACTGGTCAACAAATTGCGGAATAGTGCTATTAAAGCCCTGCTCTTGCTGCGAAGTGGCCGGCTTAGAATAGACCAACTGCTGTCCCAGAATAGATTCAACCTTGTGGGTGACAAACTCCAGCTCGTCCATACTGCCGGCATACAGCGTAAAGTAAAAGCCAAAGCGAAAGAAGCGCTCTTCGCCCACCTGTAGTTTGTCGCGCATTTCCTCGGCGTCCAAGATTGCAGCTTGCTTGGAGGGGTCGCGAACACGTCCCTTCTCTGAGTCTATCTGGATGCCGGCCTCTAGCTGTGATACCTTTTTGCGGAGATTTTCCAATACCACTTGGCTCTCTACGGGGTAGACGTAGAGTGTCATGTCCATGACTTCGTCTAGGTTAATCATGGGCGACAGCCATCCGGTGAATACTTGCCGTGGATAGCCGTAGACGTAGTAGGTGCGGGCCATCCGAGTACCCAGCTGGAAGTGGGTGCCAGAGAATTCTAAGGATGCCGGCGCAATAAAGTCGCGCAGTGCGGTAATACCCTTCTGAAAGGCACTCTGCACCTCTTGCTGTTCGGCCATCCGTTGCTGCTCGGCAATAGCCAAAGGGTCTAGCTGATTCTTGGGTTTTTTGGCCATGGTTACCGAAGCTCCCTGTTTAGGTTGGGCTGTGGCGCATTACCCTGCCCTTTGGTTACGACGGGTACGGTGAGGTCGTTAAAATTCTTGAGTTGCTGACGAGTAGCGGTATCTGGGTTGTAAGTGTCGTAATACAGCTCGATCAGTTCCTGGGTATCCAAAGGCAGTCCCTGTATGCCGCACTGTTGCAATCCAGCCAGGGCTGCCTGAATTCGGTTGCGCAGTTCGTCCTTGGCGGTATTTAACTCTTGCTCGTTGATAACCACGTGTTGTTCTTGGGGCCGGAAGATTCCCTTCAGGCCAGTGAAGAAGTTTTTGCTCTGGGTGATAGCTTTCTGAACGTCTACGGTAGCAAAGTACGGGATAACCACATAAAACTTCTTGTCCATGATATTAGTCTGCATAGCCAGGTTCTCTATAAATACCAAGTAATCTTCCATAAGCAGCGCAAGCAACATGTTGTCATGCTCCTGGCGGATTTTGTCCAACTTTTCCAGGTACGGACGGATATCTACTTTTTGTGATCGGATAAAAATCTGCACTGGGAAGTACAGCGAATTGAGAAACCCCTGGAAGGCATACTCTACCGACTCTCGCTCGCTGGGGCTCATAAGATCAAAGTTAATGGACTTGACCATGAGTACAGTGCGGAAGCTGCCATCATTCATTATCACAATTCCGTCACGGATCTCGGCAATCTGGAGTGCGTTCTGGCTGCTGTTGGGGTTGGTCTTTGCGCGGACAGCAGCCGGAGCCTGGCCGGGTGTGCCTGGTATGTCACCAACTTGAGGAGCGGCGGGCATTGCGGGTGGTGGACCCATGGGTGGCGCGGGTGCTTGGGGCTGCATCATCTGCGGCTGAGGGGCTGCAGGCATGGGTGCGGGCGGTTGGAGTGGCGACGCTTGCCCAGGCTGTTGTTGGTAGTCTGGAGCAACCGCCGGCTGTGGGCCGTAGGCGCCATACCCCTGGGAGTTGGCGGCGTAAGGATCACCGGCTCCGTTGACGGGGCCGGTTGGTGGCTGGGCATTAGTATTTGGATCCATTGATGTCTTTTATTCCCCACCTGTACCTAGGCAGACGGACTTGCTAGTGAAGTGATATTACAACCTCATCAGAAGGTGGCTCTTTTTGGTCCTTGGCCTTGTTGGCCTGTCGGGCGATAGTTGCCACATTCAAGTCGTCATTGTTTGCAAGTTCCAGTATAGCAGGGTCGGGTCGTGCTGTCACCGGAGGCTGTGGAGGCATTTCGGCGGCTTTTTTGGCAGCCTCCCGGGCGGCTGCCTCGGCCTCTGTCTGCTGCTCGGCGAGTGGCTTGATGGTCCGCAGGTGATTCCAAACCGAGGCGGCGGGCTTGCCGGGTGCGGCGGCGTGTAGCTGTGCTAGCAGGGCTTGCTCGTCGGCTACCCCAATCTTTTTCCCCTGCACCGGCTGGGGTGGGACCATGGGTGGGGGTGTGATTGGCGCCGAGGTATCGTTGGTGCCAGGAGCTATCAGTGGGTTGCCCTGAAACGTAGCACTGCCAGGTTGGCTGGTCTGCGGCGCTCCGGCGTTGCTGTTGAGGAACCAGTAGTCTGGGGGTGGACCACCGGGGGATGTGCTCGTTGGTGCTGGGGCTTGAGCGCTCTGCTTCATGGTGTCGACAATCTGTTGTCGGTGGGCCTGACTAGAGGCGTGCATAAGCTGGTCAAGGTTTTGAGTGGTTGGATTTGTCTGTTCGTCAAACATATCCTGGGGTGCCGCTATGTCTTCTTCTACCTGTGTGAATGTCTCGGCAGCAATAAGCCGGTCCGAATCTGGAGCGGCAGCCAGGAGCGAGGGGTGGGCAAACATGCTGACATCGACGTCCTTCACTGCCCAGCCGCGCGTGTCGATAGTGCTGGCTAGAGCTTGCAGGCGGCTTTTGACTTCTGTCTGGGTAAGGTTTTTGGTGCGCGGTGCCTCGATCTTTTTAGGCGCAGTGATGGTAACGAGCTGTTGTATACCATCTTGGTTCCATATGCGCTTACGGGGTTTGATAAAAAACCGTATCTTGGCAAGCAACCAGACTTCACTGCTCTGGTCCCGGCCAAATGGCGCCGCCAACAAAGCAAAGAAAATAATAATAGGCAGCAACGGTATGATCAGAAGAACACTAGCGCTGGACAGCTTGTAGCCCAGAAACATAGTAACCGCCACAATCAACAAATAAATAAACTGCCGTAAACTGAACGGCCCAAGCAGTTTATCTTCTGCCTCGATATCTTGAATAACCTTATATGTTGCCATGTACTACCTCACAGTATACCGGAGCCTGCTAACTCAGAATAGGTGACAAGTATTGTAGCTAGACAATCTAATTGCAGAAAAATTAACTACATGATACCCCAATCACGAATTAACCACCTGGTAGCCAAGCAGGGTTCGTAAGTAGTGCACAAAGTAGCCCTTAACACTTCTTGGGAACGAAGAGACCAAGAAGTGTTGCTCTTTGAGTTTTCCAAAGGTGGC
>Ga0193752_1000162_pt1 | contig 88002 bp, 127 predicted proteins | sample H1c1metaG_FD_144924 | JGI IMG/M metagenome (GOLD analysis project Ga0193752, IMG submission 144924) | Soil microbial communities from a riparian zone of the East river system, Colorado, United States - H1c1 | ecosystem: Environmental > Terrestrial > Soil > Riparian zone | place: USA: East... | reverse complement strand
CGCTCGATGCGGACGTGGAATCACCATAGGTGTGGCTCTACGCTCCACAGGAACCGGGCGAGCCCGAGCCGCCGTCGAGCGTGCTGTGCCCGCCGTTCGAGTTCTGGACGCTCATCGGTGGGAAGCCGACAGCTCAGATGTCCTCTGATGTCGATTGGGCGAAGGCGCCGTGGGCATCGGCGCTTCACCTGTGGGAGAGCGACGCGCGCAAGGAGTCACGCGTTCGGCGATTCATCGACAGCATCGGCCGCGCCGGATCGCCGCGAGTCGTGAGCCTGTGCTCTGGCTACGGTGGTCTGGATCTTGGAATTCAGACCGTGCTACCGAACGCGCGCACGGTCTGTCACGTCGAGCGCCAGGGCTACGCGGCGGCCGTGCTCGCGCATCGCATGGCGACGATGGATATCGACCACGCTCCCATCTGGAGCGACCTCACGACATTCGACGGAGCGGCGTGGCGAGAGAACACGGACATCGTGTGCGCGGGGATCCCGTGTCCTAGTTTCAGCGTGGCCGGCAAACGAAAGGGTACCGACGATGTCCGATGGCTCTGGCCCGAAGTCTGGCGCATCACGCAAGCGACCCAAGCCCGCTGGCTCCTCATCGAAAACGTCCCGGGCATCCTCAGCGCTCAAGGTGGAACCGCAATCGAGATCATCCTCGGGGACCTGGCATCGCGCGGGTTCCATGCGGAATGGGATTGTCTCCCCGCGGGCACTGTCGGCGCCCCGCACATCCGCGATCGATTCTGGCTTCTCGCTACCGACGCCAACCGCGTCTCAGTACGGGTCGAGCCAGAACGGGATCAACGGGGTGGGCGGAGAGAACGAGCGACCGAGCGCGGGAACGCCGAGCTTGTTCGCGCGAGCTCGGGCGGGCGCGCTTCCGACTCCGGTAGCTCGGGACCACAAGGGAAGCGGTCGCGACGGGCAGCTACCGACCGAGATCTTTCGCGAGGCGCGGTTGCGCTCGACGGACTCCGCGACTGGCCAGAGGTTTCTACCGACGCCACTCCCCACGCCAGTGGCGGGCGATGCGTCGGGGAGGACTGCGAACTACCCGCGAGGGAACCCGACGCTTCCGGGTGCGGTGCTCCCAACGCCGCTAGCGTCGAGCGGTCGCCAGGCGGGCGCTCGGACGAACACGAGGAGCGGACGCACGTTGAACGAGTCGGTGGGCGCACTCCCAACTCCGACCGCATCGAACGCACGCCATGGAGCGCGAAGCGAGGAACGCGACAACGGCGAGGGCCCGAATCTCGTGGAGGCGGTGACGCGGCTAGCGACGAGGCCATCACTACCGACGCCGACAACGCGCGATTGCCAAGCAACAGGCGTAGCGGGAAACTGGACCGCCGAGAGTGGGCGCAACGCTGGCGCGACGCTGACGGATGTGGTGGTCCGTGGTCTCGACGCACCATCGCACTCGTCGGGCGAATCCTCGACGAAGGGGCGACCTACTGGGATTGGGGGCGAGCGCCACTCAGCGCGTTTCGTTCTCTGGATGATGGGGCTTCCAACTGGTTGGACGGAGATCTAAATGCCGAGGACGTACCATTTGAAGGAACATCCACCCCGGTTCTGCCAAGCATGCAACGCGCTGCTGGTGCGCAAGCAATTCGCTGGAGGGCAACGGGAGGACAACGGGCGTTTTGCTTCGCGGAGAACCTGCAATCGGAAGTGCATGGCGGTGTGGATGATGGCGCAGAACCCGAACCCGACTCGGGGCGCGTATCAGCTTCGCGCCCGGAAGTTTCGGAAGGCGAGATGCGAGAGTTGTCGGACTACGGAGGATCTGTCGATCCATCACAAGAATCGAATCTGGAGCGACAACCGCCTGGAGAATTTGGCGACGCTTTGCGCGAGCTGTCACACCACCTTGCATCACGAGGCTGGCGAGATTTCGAAGCGCAAGACGCCAGTGCCGTGTCGGTTTTGCTCGCGACGCTCAAGAAAACTCGCTCTCTGCGATGCTCACTATTCGAGGCTGAGGAAGTTTGGCGATCCATGCCTGACGCACGTAAACATCGGTGGCTCGTGGAAGCTAGTGATCGATGCGAGCGCGCTTTCCTATCCAGAAACTGGGCAGAACAGATCCACCTTATCGGGAATGGCGTTGTCCCCGCGTGTGCCGCGCTCGCGCTCGCGCTCCTCTGGGAGCGACTCCACGGAACAGCTATCGATGATGACGATGCTCTCGCCACCGGAGCCGGATGAACCATGACCATCGATTATGATGCCGCGTACCGCATCGGCGGACCGGTCGATCTCATCCGCATCGAACTCGAACCATACGCCGAACGGTTTCATCTCGCGAAGATGCTGATCGAGTCGCTGATCCTCAGCGACGATGCGCGCGGGATCGAGTGCGGGCTCGTTAGCTTCGTCGTCGAGGCATGCGATCAGATCGCCGATGGCTTCCTCGATGACTACTACCGCAAGGAGATGAATGCGCATCCGAAGTCCCTGCGGCACGAGCGACCACAGTACGAGCACGCCGTGGGCGATGTCGTGAGCGGCGCTGATCGCGCTGGATGCGGATTCATTGGCCGAATCGTTCGCGTGGGCGGAGGAGGTCTCACGGAGATCATGCTCGATGACGTGCTCCACGACACCGAGGCCGCTCTTGTTCGTTTGGCGTTCGTGCACTCACGCGCATCGCTCGAACTCGTCGAGCGATGCGCGGATCCGAGCATGGTGATCGACATGGGCTCCAACGGGAAGCGATGGGCATGGGAGCGCGATCGTGGGTAATCACGCATACACGCGGCCGGAAACCGTCAAGCAATGCCGCTCCTGTCCGTGGCGCGTGGACTGCGTTCCGGACGAAGACATCCCTCGATACGATCGCGAGCTCCACGATGGTCTACGCGAGACGATCGCCAGCGGGCTCCAGTCGCTATCCACATGCGACGCACGGCACGTGATGGCATGCCACTACTCGAAGCCCGGTGCCGAATTCGCGTGCGCTGGATGGCTCCATAACCAGCTCGGCGTGGGGAACAACATCGGCGTTCGTCTCGCGGTCATGGGTGGCCACCTCCCGGTGCCAGAAATCGATGGCGAACAACACGAGACGTTCGATGACACGCTCTGTCGGCCGCCTGAGACGCCTCGCCGGCGAAAGCGACGCTAACGATCAGACCACTGCGCTAGGGTGTTCGCCATGAGCAACCCGTATCTCATCAAAGGGCCCGCCAAGATCTCGTTCTCCGGCGGCCGCACGTCAGGGCTCATGCTGTGGAACGTACTCCAGGCGCACGGTGGTCGCTTGCCCGATGACGTGCACGTGTTGTTCGCGAACACCGGCAAGGAGCGACCGGAAACGCTCGACTTCATCCACGAGATCGAGACGCGCTGGCGCGTTGATGTGGTCTGGGTCGAACGCGCCGACAACGATGCGGGATTCATCGAGGTGAACCACAAGACGGCCGCTCGAGATGGCGCGCCATTCGCCCAGCTCATCCGTGAGCGTAACTTCCTTCCCAATCCAGTGACACGGTTCTGCACCCAGGAACTCAAGATCCGCGTGATGAAGGCGTGGATGCTCGCCCGCGGATACGAGCACTGGACGAACGTTGTTGGGCTTCGCGCGGACGAGCCGCGGCGGGTCTCGCGAATCCGCGCGAGCAACGAGAAGGATCGATGGGACGTCTCGCTACCGCTCTCGGACGCCGGCGTGAGCGTGGCCGATGTCGATGCGTTCTGGGCTGCGCAGCCGTTCGATCTGGGACTCCGGAAGTGGGAAGGCAACTGCGACCTGTGCTTCCTCAAGGGTCGCGCCAAGCGTACGCGCATCATGCGAGACAACCCCGGATCGCCGGATTGGTGGATCGACATGGAGCACATCGTGTTCGCTCCTGGTGCGCCAAGAGACACCAAGATCAAGGTGGTGGAGCATGTGGAGGATCCGGTATCTCCCACGCTGCCGTTCGGCGCCGAATTCCTCAAGCGCGTGATCGAGCCAAAGCCGCAACGAGGTGACGCGCAAGGCTCGTTCCGATACGACGCTCCGTCCTACGAAGACCTGTTCACGATCTCGCAGCAACCGATGTTCGCGTTCGACGAGTCCGAACTCGATGGAATCGCGATCGACGACATCGATGATTGTGTCTGTAACGCGGCCTGATGCGGGCGCGTGTTGGAGCCATCGGTATCTGCCGATGCTGTCGCTTCCTTCGGCAACTGATCTGCGGGGACACGAGATGGCCATGGCCTCTCGGAGACGTTCACCACTCCACGGACGAGCGCTATCGCTCCGCATACTGCCGAGACTGCGACCCCGGCCGTTCATGCCCATGATCGCCTACGCGTCACGCACAGGCACGCGTCGCAACCTCGACATGCTCCGCGCTCGAGGGTGGCGCCTCCTGGTGTCCGCGACCGGAGCGTGGAGGCACGAGGGGTTTCCGTACGCCATCGATAACGGAGCGTGGAGCGCGTGGAACGCGAAGCCCGTGCGGCGGCCTTTGCTCGATCTTCGCGCGTTCATCGGCGTGGTGATTGCGCTCGGCGCCGGTGCGGATTGGGTGGTCGCGCCCGACATCGTGTGCGGTGGCATGGACTCGTTCCGGCTCTCGCTCAAGTGGCTCCCCTGGTGTCTCACGCACGCGCCTCGAGCATTGCTAGCGGTGCAAGACGGCATGACCTCCGATGACATCGAGCCGCATCTGAGCTCGCGGGTCGGCATCTTCGTGGGCGGTGGCGACGAGTTCAAGGAGCGCAGCGTGGGGCGCTGGGCGGCGCTCGCTCGAGCACACGGAACGATCTGCCACGTCGGACGTGTGAACACGCAACGCCGCATCGCCATCTGTGCGGCCGCTGGCGCGACGAGCATCGACGGCACCAGCGCCACCCAGTTCGCCGATTCGATTCCTGTTCTGCAACGCGCGCTCGCGCAGACGAGCTTCCTCATCGACAACGGAGAAAATGAGACATGATCACGATCGCCAAGCGGTTCACGTTCGATGCAGCACATCGCCTCGACAAGTTGCCGCCCGAGCACAAATGTTTCGGGATGCACGGCCACACCTATTCGGTGGAGATTCAGCTACAGGGCCACTGCGACGAGCGAGGGTTCATCGTTGACTACCAGGAGATCGCCGACGCATGGGCTCCGCTCCACGAGGTTCTCGATCACCACCTTCTCAACGAGATCCCCGAGCTCGAGGTCCCGACCACCGAAGTGCTCGTGGTGTGGATCATGCGCAAGCTGTGGCGCTCACCCATCGGCAAGATGATCTGTGCGATCAAAGTATGCGAGTCATCGACGACATGGGCCGGCATCACGCGGGATGACTTCGTGAAGATGTACACGGGGTCTGATTTCCTTCGCTCCGACGAGTTCATGGAATTGGATCGGTGAGCCAGCTCGCGCTCGGCGGCTTCGCACCCACGCTTCTTTGGAGCCACGTGCCGATCGAAGACCCGCGCATCGCTGCGCTCGCTGATCGTCACTACTCGCGCCAGACCATCGGAGCTCGTGGCGCAATCGCGCCAGGGAAGCGGTTTGCGTTCCACCACGTGGGACCGATCGGCGAGGCCGCGTGGGGCGTGGTCTACAACAAAGACCCGGTAGGCACCTACCAGTGGCGAAACTCGCTCTTTCGCAACGAGAGCGGCACGCTCTCGAGCACGCTGATCATCGCGGCTACGGCACTCACCTACGAGCTGTGGGAGCGTCGCTACCGCGGGCTTCCAACCGAGCCGCTCCGCACCGAGGTGGCCATCGAGGAGACGCGTGCGCGCCGGTCCAAGCGCAACCTGCCCGGGCACTGCTACCTGATGTCCGGTTGGCGCTGGGTGGAGGACCGCCCGCGCGAGCACGGCCGGGCGGCCAAAGCGATCTTCGAGGCGCCAGACCCTGCAACCGCTCGGATCCTCGATGGATCCTTGGCTCGGTCGATTCCATGAAACTTTGTTATTAAAACTCTTGCGTGGTGCCACGCGAACCCCTAGATTGGGTGCATGGCGAACACGGCAAACACGACAGCGAAGAAGACGGTCAAGGCAACGGACCTCAACATCTGGGTGCTCGCCCGGATGGCGGATGGTCGCGTGGAGTTCCCGAACCGCATCGAGCCCACCTCGGCAACCCACATGCGCCGTTGCCTCAAGGCCGGGCTCGTCGAGGTGGTCAGCCGCCAGACTCTCCGCATCACCACGGCTGGCATCGTCGAGATCCAGGCATACAACGTTCGCCAGAGCGCCTATCCCCACGGCAGAGTGCTTCAGGTTCCGGCGGTGGCCTCGTGATCACCAAGCCGCGCAGCACCAAGATCGCCGTGGCCTACAAGCCCAACGATGCGGACAACGTGCCATCGCGCTACAAGCTCGTGATCGACCGCGACAACAAGTTCGGACGGTTCACCGTTTCCGAGATCCACAACAACGTGGGGACCGGCTTCGTGCACTACTTCCGCACCGAGGCGCGCGCGTTCTCGCACTGCGCAGAACTCGGCTACACGGAGATCGTGCGCTAATGGGTGCGCGCCGCAGGATCACCATCGAGGACGCGTCGATCGCGATGTCCACTGGACAGAGCGATGCCGTGTACGAACTTCTCACGGTCAATGGTTCGCCCGCAGTGGTTGGCGCGCACATCATCGATGCACTCACAACGTGCGAGATGAGCCACGACCCTGAGGATGGTGTTCTTTACATGAACATCCGCATCAAGATCGTGCACTCGTGAAGCTCACCGCCGACACGATCACCGACGAGCAGATTGGGACGCTCGGCAAGGAAGCGAGAGAACTACTAGACGCGTGTCTCGTTGCGCTGACCTTTCGAGTAGACGAGACCACCGCTGATATTCGCCGGCGAATGGGTAGCCCGCGCCCAATGCGCCGAGATCCTCAACGCGCGAGGCGTCAAGTGAAGCGGCAGCACTACACGCACGACCGTCACGGCGATGTGGTTCCGCTCGACGAACCGCCGATGGTCATCATCGAGCGTTGCCACACGCACGCGCGCACCGAGCAAGAGCGGCTCACCCCGCTGGAGTCGCTCATGTTGGAGCGCATGCGGTGGCGCCGATGAACGCACGCGACGTCCAATCGGCCCGCGTGCTCCTTGAGCGCATCGCGAACGATCTGGAGTCCGCCCCAGACAAGGGGCAAGCCGCCGCGATCGCCACCGGCAAGACGGAGAGCACCGCGGCCTACGAGCTCGGCCACCTCACCGCCGCCAGCACGGAAGCGGTCCACGCCATCCGCACCGTGATCAACCACTACCTCAAACCACCGAAGGCAAAACGATGACCACCGAGCCACCACCACTACATGACGAGCGCTACAAGATCAGCGATGTCGTAGACACCGGCGAGCTCGTGGGCGAGACGCGAGAGAGCCTCTACGTTGCGCTCTCGAACCACCTCGGCACGATGTGGACGAGCCAGAACCCTGGCGCGTTGGCGAGCGATCACCTGGCGCTCGGCAGCCGCTCGATCTCGTTCGATGCGATCACGATGCGCCAACTCGCTGGCTTGCTTGCCAGTGACATGGCGAAGCGCGTGGCGCTGATTCCCGTGCACGGCGAACCGGTCATGCTCGCGCGGATCTACATCGCTGGGTTCGCGCGCCGGTGCGAGGCGCTCACCCAGGAAATCGCCACAAGGCATCGCGCGCTCGACGGATGGATCGGCGTTGACCCGCTCGTGGCGGAGTTCCTCGCGATGCCCGGCAATGGCACCGGCGGAACGCTCCACACGGTGCTCGATGACTCCGACTGGAGCGACCTCGCGATCGACCGGTGCATCAGCGCGGCAGCGCACCGTACGGACGTGGCCGCCTACTCGCTCGCTCGCGTGATCCGGACGCTGAGCTACGAGGCACGGCTCAAGCTCGCTGAGGTCTGCGGTTGCGGTTGCACTCCGCAGCCCGGCGTGGCGACCGAGCCGGAGCCATCGTTCACGTGCCCGAAGTGTGGCGCGGTATCGCACAACGCGAACGACATCGAGCAACGATACTGCGGGCGTTGCCACGCGTTCATGATGGTAGATCCTCCGCCGGAGATGCGCGCAGAGATCGAGGCGAAACTCGCGGTGATCCGGGCCGAGCGGGCGGCCTACCCCATTCGGTTCGTTACCGACGCGGATAGCTCGCTCCGCACCTGGTCGGATGCCGAGCGCACCGAAGCGATATGGCGCGTCGGTGTCGAGCTCGCGCCTATCCTCAAAGGCTCCGGCATTCATCCCGGCCAACAGGTGATCCTCATCGAGCGCATCGTTGATGCGGTCGTGAAGCCGGTGTCAGCGCCTCAAGATACAAGGAAGCCATGAGCAAGAAACCAGACGTCGATTCGCTCCGAGCCCAGCTCCAAAGGCTGACGGGCCGCGTCCCCCTCTCGTACGATCCGAAGTATCTGGCTCGACGGATCGCGGTCCTCGAGGAGCGACGCAAGGGCGGCGAGGACGTCCACTCCGCCGGCGAGCCTCAGACGGTGTTCTCCACCTCGATGCCGGTCGCAGCGCGCGATGCGGTGGACCGCATTCTCGAGAGCGAGGGCATCGCCAAGAGCAAGCTGGTGCGCCTGGCGCTCGAGCTATGGGCGCGCTCGAACGGCTACCCCAAGGAAGCGGTAGCGATCGGCGGTGACGGATGAGCCACACACCCAACCATCTTCTCAACGCGCGCGTGCGCAAGCTCCCCGAGTGCCCAGAATGCGAGGCCGCGTTCTGCGCCCCATGCACCACGAGCTCGGGTCAGCACCGCGAACCTCACCGCTCGCGTGAGCGCATCGCGTTCGGCGATCTCATCGTGGTGCGCACCGAGGACGCTCGCGCGGCGCACAAGCTCCGCGCCATCCGCGAACTCGCAGCAACGATCAACCCGTCGCGAGTACTCCAGCGACAGAAACGGACCGCGTAGTTATGGGGACGGATGTGCATCTTTACATCGAGCAGAAGCGCGACAACGCCTGGCATTGCCTCGAACGCCAGCCAGGACGCCGAAGAGTTCGTAGTTCCGGTTCCCGTACCAGCGAAGGTTACGGCCGGTTTCCATGCATTGATCGCAGCCCTCTCCCTTGCCATCGCAGTCGTAGCACTTCTGAAATCCGCCATCGTAGCCGCGCATCGAGCGGCCCGGGCCCCAGGACGGATCAACCCAGCCATCGCTTTCCCGCGGGGCCTCCGGCCAGCGCGAGTAGTCGCGCGTTGGCGGTGCGGAAGTCATCGATGCCGCGCATCGCCGAGCCCCGAGGCGAGCCACCGGATCTCTCGCCGACGGTTCAGAAGTGCGCGAGCTGGGACCACTCGGAATCGTGGTTCACCATCGCTGAGATCCTCACGTTCGATTGGACACAAGGCGGCCGACTCACCGGCATCATCCCGGTGTTCCCCGACGGGGACACCTATCTGAACGATTCGTATGTCGAGTGGATGGAGCGATGCGGCGGCAAGAAACCGCCCAACGCATACTGCCAGGGACGGAACGGTACGATGCTCACCATCGAGCAAGCACACGAACTCGTCCGTCGAGGCAAGCCATCCAACGGCTACGCGATGACCGAGACACCGATCGTTCGAGTCGAGTGGTTCGAGTCGGCCGCTGATGCTTGTCCGGATTTCCTTGGCTGGCTCCACGAGTTCGTCGAGCCGATCCTCGGCCACGACTACGCCACCGCGAAGACCGTAGCGCTTGACGCGCTTGAGGCGGAGCACGGAGCTCGCCCGGATGGCCTTGGCTGGATCGCGAAACCGACCACGCGTCCTGATGTCGCGCGGCTCAGAAGCGAGGCACTGGATGCCGCCGCGCTCACACGCATCGTCTTCGGATTCGACTCGTAACCAACGCAAGGATCATCAGATGACGCACTTCTCTGTTCTCGTTCGCATCCCATCGCGGTTCGATACCGCCTCCGCCCTATCCGTCGAGCTGAACTCCATCATGGAGCCCTACCAAGAGCACGCGTGCACCGGCGAATGCCCGGTGGAGTTCATGGAGTTCGATGACGCGGAGGACGAGCTCCGACAGAACTACGAGAACGATGCCGAGGAGTGGGTTCGCGTCAAGGTCGGCGAGCGCAAGGACGCGCGGCTCGTGCGTCCTTGGGACGAGATGTTTCGCGTGCCGGGTTCCTTCGGTGTGGGAACGGGAACGCATCACGCACCCGATAACCTGCGACGCATCGAAATCCCGTTCCGCACGCTCTACGCAACCCTCGAGGACTACGCAGCCGACTACGAAGGCCACAAGGGTCGGGACCCTATCAAGAACCGGTTCGGGCGTTGGGAGAACCCAAATAAGAAGTGGGACTACTGGAGGCCCCTCGACAAGCGAATTCCTGCTCGCGTTGGTGATACCGATTGTGCTCGCATCGACGAGCTCGACGGCGATCGTGTCGCCGTTCTGACCAAGGAACGGCTTGGCAAAGCGTGGGGGCAGATCTCGCGGATTCGCACTGGTGGTTCCGGCGACAAGGCGGACGCGTTCTGGGAGTTCGATGCACGTAATGCCGCCAATGACTTCGGAGTCCTCCAATGCGTCAAGGCCGATGCGCTCACCGAAGAGCAACGCACGCGCTATCGCGTCGAGAAACAGAAACGCCAGGATGCGCTCGAGGTATTGGACCTCTGGGATGACCGCATCACAGAGGAGGATTTCCACACGCGCTTCGCCTCGCGTTGTCACCCGCTCCGCGCGTGGGCGCGTGTCGAACGCGGCGATGGGTGGGGGAACACCGTGTGGACGGAGCCTGCCGAGATGGGCTGGTGGGCGATGCACGGCGCCTCGCTTGATGACCGTGATCGTTACGATCGCGAGTTCATCGAGTGGCTTCGCAGCGGAGACCAGCGTGATCACGTCGTGATGCTCGACTGCCACATCTAGAAAGGCGAACACCATGAAGGCAACCATCATCTTGTTGATCGCGCTTGCGACATCGGCGCACGCGGACACCATCCGGCTCCTGCCATCAAAGGGCGAGTTCGTTCCATCGCCAGCGTGCAGCAACGAAGCACTCCGTGCGCGTGTGTGGCGGTTCCTCGGCACGCATCCCGAGATCACGCTCCGCGGTGGCCGGATGTGGATGCTGTTCGATGGCGAGACGTACGACGCTCGAGAGGTGGTTCGCGATGGCAAGCGGTGGATCGGGTTCTGGCGTGGCCTCGGTGACGCGTATCGCGTCGTTGTCTCGGTGGATCCTTCCAAGCCTGAGCCGGTGGTCTACTTCGGCATCATCGAGGACAAGCCGCACCGCTGCGGTGAGAAGTGGCTCGGCGTCGGGGAGAGGATCTAGCCGTGCCGGGGTGGCCGTTCATGCCCGCCAGCGCGAAGCAAGCGCCCGGCAAAGGCCCGGCGCCAGCGCCAGCTCCGGCCGCGCCGGCACCAGGCAAGGCGACACAACCGCAAGCGTCGCATGGCGCCGGCGCGATCGACTACGGCACCAACCCCACCGGCCCCGGGTTCTTTCTCTCGCCACAGCAACGCTCCAACCTATTCGCGCTGTGGATCGGCCGCCTCGCGGAAGCCTCGAAGAACTGCACTGCGGCGCTGTCGGAGCTGCGAACCGACGAGTTGCTCCGCAAGGAGCAAGACCTCTCGGTGATGGCGGTGGTGGTGATCGACGTCATCGCGTTCGTCGGAGGGAACGCACTCAAGGCCGCAGTGGCATGGATGAAGGCCGTGGACGAGAACGCGCTTCTCGATGCTGGGATCCGCGCCACGCCTTCGATCCTCCAGGTGGTGCGTTCCACGCCCGATGCCGCTCTCGCAGAGGCGCAGAAGCAGATCCTCAGCTTCGGCAAGCAACGCACGAGCGCCACGGTCAAGGGTGAGGCGAACGCCGATGTGAAGAGCGACAAGGCGCAGAAGATCGACATCATCTCCGTGTTGCGTCGCCAGGTTGAATCGAGCTTCCAGGACATCCGCGAGAACCTCCCCAACGTCACCACGACCGACGCACAGATGCTCCAGATGTGGCGCGGCTACGATGTGAACAAGGGCCATCACGTTGACGACTACAAAGCCGTGATGGCCGACAAGCTCAAGCGACTGAAGGCCACGCGGCTCCACCACATGGGTCACGGCGATCTCGATGGTCGCAAGAGCATCGACGAGCGCATTCCAGTGTCGCCGCGCGCGAGCGGAAACGGCCGCGACGCGCCCCGCGGTGTTCTCCCCGGTAAGAGCATCCGCGTGCTCCAGGAATGCATCGGCCTCAACGGTCTCCGCCGACACGGGATGTTCGAGTATCGGATGAGCGATCGCGGTGCGGCCCCCGAACTTCTACACGTGACGTGGATCTCCGACGAGTTCCGCGACGTCGCGATCGCCTACCACAAGGAGCGCAACGGTCCTCCGATGAAGCCGATGTTCGTGAACAAGTATTTCCATCCGGACGGTTCGGTGTTGCCGAACCCCGGTTCGCCCGAGAAGCTGGAGATAACCCGATGAACCGCCTCCCCTGGCCCCTCGACATTCTCGTGATGCTGGTGGTTGTCGCTGGCTCCGTTGGGATCATCGTCGGTCTCCAGCACTGCGACGACGAGCGCAATGCGCGGCACGGCAAGGCCCAACTCGACAAGCGCCGGCGCACCTGGTGCGGGCTCTACGAAGCGCGCATCAACAGCTACAGCACCGAGCTCGCGCGCCGCGGCTGGAACGAGGCGATCGCGAGCCGCGTTCTCGCCGAGCTCGAGCAGAGCAATCTCGACTTGTGCGGCGGTGGCCGGCGGGACGAGCGCGCCGATGCGTGCTACTTCGCGAGGGATGCACGATGCCTCAGCGGCGTTGCACGTGCGACCGCGTATCGCTTGATCGAGGAGTAGCGAGATGCCGTGCGAAGCGAAGGATCTCCGACTCGGAGATCGAATCATCGCGGTGGAGCATGATGGCAAAACCGAGGTGCTGTGGACCGTCGAGCTCGATGCCACCACCGATGAAGGATTGCGAGGCTTCAATCTCAACGCCGTGCAAGCGTTCGTGCGGATGAAGGCCGCGGAGGCTGGAGGCGCGAAGCTCTACCGCATACCGGGATGCCGATGCATTCCTGGAGCACGCGGATGCTCATCGCTCTTCAAGCCACAAGCGCTAGCGCCGCTGCAGTTCAAGTTCGACCCCGAGGAGATTTGATGCCGACGACACCAGAACAGCGATCCGCAGCGATGCTAGACCTCATGGTCAAGGTCCGTATGGGCGACGACGATGCGCTCAACCGCATCACTCGCATCATCGTGGTTGCCTACCAGATCGGCCACGAGTGGCGCGAGCAAGACGGCATCAACGGTCACCTCCTCGATCAGCTAGCGGACGCAACCGCGGAGATTACGCATGGCTGACACCCGAATTGTCTCCGGCTTCTCGTGCGCCTGGTGGGGCTCGATCTCCGAGGCCGCTGCGTTCCCGAACGGAATTCCGTGCTGCCCGCACTGCAAGGGAGTGCTCCTCGAAACCGAGTCACTCGAGGCGTGGTGGACCGCGATCGACGCGTTCGAGGCGAACGGGAACCCGGGGTATCGCGCGATCGTCGAGTGGCTGCGCGGAAAGCACTTTCACTCGTTCGTGATCGCACGCGAGGTCTACAACCGATCCAAGGTTCCTCCGAGGCTCCGCCATGGGTAGCGAGACGCTGCCGAACGATGCGGACCGTCGCACCCGCCGCGAGCTCGCAGAGCAGATCATCGAGGCCGTGCGCAACGATGAGGAGTTCCCACTGGACCCGTTCCTCCGCCGGTTGATGGTGCCGCTCGATCGCGTGGACCGAATCGACTCCTACCGCGATCTCCACCTCATCATCTTCGGCCTCGCGCAAGAGATCCAGTTCCTCCGTTCTGACCTGTGGGAAGCGTGCGCGCTCGCTACCATCCCTGATCCAAAAACCGACGGTCCAGCATGGCAACGTCTGCGCGACATCGGCAAGCGCTACCAGATCCAGGACCGCGAACCATGAGCGGCGAAATCTCAGCCGAACCGTGTCGTCGGTGCGGCTATCGCCACGTCATCGACGCGTTCAAGCCCGGCGACCAGGTGCGCACGCGCGAAACGCACGGCACCGGTCACGTGCGCATCGCAGCGGGCGCGCTGGGCGTTGTTCAGGAATGGTCGCAGCGCAATGGCCCGGTGTACGTGCGCGTGGAGTTCGAGGGGCAACGCGGGCCCAGTGACGATCGTCCGGTGCGCGAGAACTTCGACCCATGCCAACTCGAGCACGCGGTCGGCCGCACCGATCCTCGGTGGATGGTCGCTGCACGTCTTGCCGATCACCTCTATCGCGGAATCGGCAAGATGCGAATCGGCAAGCAAAGCGAGCCCTGCGACGCCAGTGGAATCGGCGAGGTCGCGTGGACACTGCGGATCCTTTTCCCTGCCGCACTCGATGTCCGGCTCGACGAGGGCACGTGGGAAGATGAGATGGTTCAAACCGCCGAACTGCTGAGCGTGCGATTCGCCGAGCGCTCGCAGGAGATTCAGAAGCGCAACGGTGTTGCTGTCACGCTCCCTCAGGCCGCGATGGTGCGCAAGTGCGATGCGTGTTTGGCCGAGCGCGAGGAGGCATGCATCCCTCTCCACGATGGCGAGCGCGATCCGGGGCTGTGGGTGCATCCGATCCGCAAGATCGAGTTCGATGAGACCAGCGGAAAAGGCGTTCCGCGGCGTGCCGAGTGGGAGGGCGTCATCTCAAGGCTCGGGTCGCCGACTCACACATGGCATTCGCAAGATGGCGACGGAACGCCGAGCGATCAGATCCTGCGCGATGTTCTCCTCGCGCAGACCGGAGGCCGGGTTCGGATGTTGGCTAGCGTCCAGCACTGGCACGAGTTGAGTAACTGGCGCGGAGTGGCGCTCGTCGACTCGAGCACGGTGAGACCTGCTCTTGATGGCGAAACCATCATCGGGCACTGCGTCGGGATCGAGAACGCCACAGCGCCGGCTGGCTTCGTGTTCGTCGATATCCAGATTCCTCGGCGCGACGGCGCTCGGCGCGACGGCGTCCGCTCGAGTCCACCGCAACCTCCGTGGTGCGCCCGATGCGATGCGTCGTTTGACGGTGATGGCGAACACGCGCAAGCCCGAGGGACTGACGTTTGTCGAGCGTGTTCGCTTGCTCGTGCGCGGGACATGCTCGGACTCGGCGAGCATTCGTGAGCGATCGCCGCTGCGCGTGGTGCGCCGAGCCCATCCCGTCGCACGCGCGGAAGGATGCGGAGACGTGCTCGAAGGCATGCCGCCAAGCGCGCCACCGCTTCCGCATCGCGCCAGCCGGCGCCGCTGCCGGTGCGACGCCTCTCCGGTTCGGGTTCAGCGATCCGCCGTATCCCGGGCTGGCGCGGAAGTATTACGCGGGCGAGGAGACGTTCGCGGGCGAGGTCGACCACCGCCAGCTCATCGACCGCATGATGGGCGAGACCCCAGACGGTTGGGCGCTTTGCACCTCGGCCGCTGCGCTGCGCGATGTGCTCTTGCTCTGCCCGTCCGAGGTTCGCGTTTCCATCTGGGTGAAAGGGTCACGCGCCGGCGACTCGTGGCGAGCTCGCAACGCCTACGAGCCGGTGATCATCTACGGTGGTCGGCCGGTCAAGCGCAACTGTAACGAGGCCCTCGACGACGTTTTGATCTGGGGCGGTCGCCAGCACAGCCACCCCGGTGCGCTCGTCGGGATGAAGCCCGCGCCGTTCTGCGAGTGGGTGTTCCTCCAGCTCGGCGCTGCGGCGGGTGACTACCTGGTGGATCACTTTCCCGGCTCGGGCGCCGTGATGCGTGCGTGGGAGGAGTTCGGCGGCCGGAACGCGAACCCGCCACTGAGCCCGGTGCTGCACCTACCGTTCGAGGACATCGTTACGGCTCCGCCCGTGTCCGCTCGTCGACGCACGACATCTCGCCTCGCGGAGGCTTCCAAGCGGCTCGAGGCGCTCGCTGACAACGAGCAGGCTCGGGACGATGCGCTGTGGCAGGAGACCATCGAGACAGGAGAACCACCACCATGAAGCCTCCCAAGGACGCACGTGAGGTCTACGTCAACGAATCGGGCGAGCCGATCGCCTACTGCCCGCGCGATTCGCTTGGCATCACCGACATCGAGCGGCGCACGTTCTTCGAGCTCGTGAAGGCGGATGGTTCGGTCACACGACTGGCCGATCGCTGCCGCGAGAAGGGTGCCGATGCTTTCGTCGTGATTGTCATCGATGTAGACGATCCGGCATGGACCTGGCTCGTGGACGAGCTAATGCCGGGCCACGATTGGGACGCGTACCGACGCGCCGGTGCGCGACCGGTGGCGAGAGGCGTGGTTCCTCGAGAGCCCGTTGACTCCGCTGATCAATCGACGAGCACGCCGGCGCCGATGTCGAGCGCCAACTCGTCGCCGATCTTGATGCCGCCATCGAGCTCGACGCGACATGTGCGCCGTCGCGACGATGCGGGTCCGGGGAATGTGCTCGCGAGCGTGAGGCGAACAGACGGTGTGCGCTCTTGCGCGTCGCAGCGGTGGCACGCGTCTGCTAACATCCACATCGTGGAGGTTGTCACCGTCGAAGTCGGCTCGATCCTCGTCAAGCGTGATGCACTTGGACGCATCACGATCGCGACGAAAGGACCATCGCCGGTGGTCCTCGAGTTCCAGATGGCCGACCTACCTGACCTGATCCACGCGCTCACGGAACTCCAGCGAGTTGACGCTGGCGGGAACGTTTCTCGCGCCCGTACCAAGACAGATCGATCGGTCGCGCTAAAGCGGCCCTAGCCGTTCGCGATCGCGCGGTCGATCGCGTGGCCATTCGCGAACCCGTGGCGCTCCATCGCGCCGTAGGTCCCCGGGCCGCACACGCCATCGAACTGATCGAGCGGAAGGTTTCCGCCGCGAGCTCGCTTGTCGAGCTTCTCGCCGAGCGTGTTCATGTACTGCTGTCGCGGCTGCCAGGTGGTGATGTCCTCGTAGGCGTCGTAGTCGAAGCCCTCACTGCCGATCGCTTCGAGGCGCCGGTAGACCTCATCTCCGGGATCGCCGCGCCCGCGCGTGCTCGTACGCTTCTCGAAGTCCCACGCGTTGTCACGGTGACCGAAGATTCCAACGCACTTGCGTTCTTCGACCTGGCCGCCGTACAGAAGCCTCTTGATGATCGAGCCGTTGTAGGAGCGGCGCGCGTGCTGGAGCGGCATCCGCGCGAGCTTGCAGAGCACGGGCACGAGAGCCATCGTCGCTTGGTATGTCGCCTCGAAGATCCCGCCATCGCTCGGGCGCTGGCGTTGCTCGATGCCGATGCTGAATGGGTTGACCGTGCTGGCGTGATACGCCTCGATCTTCTTCAGGTCGCAGAGAACGAACACATCGCGGTTGTCATCGACGATGATCTGCGCCGCGCTGTGCCGCGGATCGTCACGCCAGAAATCGGCGGTGGCATGCGCGGTCCCGCCCTTGCCAGCGCCCGGAATCGTGGGCGTTGGATGTTTGCCCTGGGTCGAATGCAGCGTGATCATCCGGATCCAGCTCGTGGAGCGCGGCTCGTAGTCTCGAGGCGAGAGGGAGATCCACTTCTCCTGTCCCGGACCAGGCGAAGCGACACGGAGACCGGGCACCTGGTGATAGACCCCGCCAAACAGAATGCCGTTCCACTGGATCGCCATCGCTAGAGCTCGCCAGCGACCGTCTTGAAGCGCTTGCCCTCGAGCTGCGACGCGCGAATCTCCTCGAACCCGCGCCGCAGATCATCCGCGTTCGCGTGCACCGGCGAGCTCCCACCCTGATCGGTCGTCGGCTTGAGCGCTCGAGCGATCACCGTGCTCAGCACGCATCCGCCCGTCTCCATGCCGAAGCTCTTGGTTGCATCCTTGACGCTGGCCCAATCGATCGAGCCGTCTCCGGTGGTCGCGCGAACGAGCACCTGATCGAGCACCGGTGCGAACTCGTCTACGAGCGCCTTCGTGTTCGGCTTGGTGCAGTCGATGATGTCTCCGAGAACCATCCTGCTCTTGGGACCGCAGCCGGAGGCGAGCACCATCGCCGTGCCAGCCACGAACCCAAATACCATCGCGATCACTGCGATCGACGCCACGAGCTCGCGCACCACGAAGCCCGGCGTGGTGGTGGTCGTGGTGGTCCCTGGCGCCGGAGCCGGTGGCGGCATTTGCACGATCACCGGCGGTGCGACCACAGCCGGAGCCAGGGAAGCGGTAGCCACAGCGGCCGCAGCGTTGTTCTTGGCCGTCTCCGCTTCGACAGGAGCGCGCCGCTCCTTCGAGGCGAGGTAAGACGCGCCGAGCACAGCAACCGTCTCCGAGGGGACGTAGACCGCGAAAACGGTCTGCGTAAAGTCCACCCACTTCGCGATCTCGAGGTGACCGGTCACCACGAACACCGATGCTGAGACAAGGACCACGAGCGCGAGGAGGGCTCGAGTCGAGGAGAAGAACTTGGCGACCGCTTCCATCCCCGCAGTGTCGCACGGTCCAATCCGGACGGCGATCCCTGGTCGATCCGGTTGATCTTGACAGCCGGCCGTTGGTCTGCTTTCTATGGCGCTGAGACGGTCATCCGTCGGGTGCCAACACGCCCAAATGCTCCAAGGTGGAGCGTTGCTCTTGTAAAGCAAACCAGCCGGTTCGATTCCGGTTTTTCCTGCACCCAACACTCGACCGCTTCACCCTTGTACGACGGAGGCCCGGCCCGTCAGTTGTTCGCCGAATGGATGGCGGCGCACAGCTCAGCTTGAGCTCGCGGAAAGAGATGGCCGCGAGATCGCACCGGGACCCGCGAGGGTCAGAGTGATGGCCCCTTGCCGCCCGCGACGTACACGCCGACGAGCAGGAGTAGCAGCCCCACTAACTTCACGACGAGCCATCGCCGGTGGTCTCGCCGCTTGCGATCCTCCTCGATCAACGCGTCGTTGTTTTTCGTGGCGAGGTCCATCTCGTGGATCGTCTTCTTCGCGTTGATGTCGACCTCGATCTCGCGCTCCTTGATCAGCGCGATCACGAACGCATCGAGCTTCGAGTTGACCCGCGTCCCGAGCTCGAAAACCGCGCGATCGAGCCGGTCGATGTCCGCCTTGGCCCGCTGCACCTCGAGGAGCGTCTCGTCGGATACCTTGATGGCTTCGACGGTCAGGTTGAGGTTGCGTTGGCTGCGGTTGTCGAGCGCGACCACCGTCTGTCCCACCTGTTCGGCGGTGATAGTGCGCGGGAAGGTCGGCATGCTCGGCTCGCTGACACCAGTCTTCAAGTCGTCCCATGACTCCGGCTTGGGGAGCACCGGAACGCCGCCTGGCGCAGTCTTCAAGGCGCTGTAGTCATGATGATCACGATGCGTTCCGCGTAACGCTGGATTGCCCGGCTTCTTCGGTGGCGGCTCGGCAGCGCTCACTTGCGAGCCGCCGCGTTGAGGATGGTGCGGACCACCGCGAGCGCGTCAGGATGGTTCGGCGACGCGACGAGCAACTCCTCGGCTGAGCGCAGCGCTAGGATGTCTTCGCTCGCGAGCGGTGGCATCCACGGTGACCGGGGCATGATCGACGAGGTCATGCGCGCGTGTTCCATGATCACGTCCGCCGCGCGCTCGAGCGCCCATGGTGGGCTCTTTCCCATGAACGTCAAATCGATGTGCGGCTGGTGATTGCGATCTGCGATGCGCCGCAAGTCGCCCATGTGCGGCGAAAGCCACCCGACCTCGACGAGGAAATCGCAGCGGCCGAGGATCGAGAACTGATCACGCATCTGCCGCGCGCCAGCTAGCCCGTCGATGTCCTTCTCAAGCGAGGTCAGGAACGTCAGCGACGGGCAGACGATCGCCCACGGGGTGTGGGTGACGAGGAAGCGCATCCACTCGTTCGCGTTCGCAATGTTGTTCTGCCGCGCGATGTACTCGTTCGCGTCCTTGGCCGGGCCGATCGGATGCGACATGAACGCGCAAAGCATCGACGAGCGGGGACGCTGCGGTGGAAGCGACGGGTACGGCATCGGGGACTACGGTAAACAGTGTACCCCGCCGCTAATCCGGAAGGCACCCCACGCTAGGATCCGCGCATAGTTAGGCCACAGCCGGCACTCGGAGCCAAAGGAATCGACACGGCTACCCCACAGGACCCCTACACACCGAGCCACTCCGGACGAACCTGCAGAGCATGAAGCTCGTAGCCCTCGCGGTTGTCGCTCTCCTCTCGGTCGGTTGCTCGAAACTCGAAGCCACCGGCTCTGGTGGCGTGGTCACCGTTCGCGAAGCCACTGAGTTCTGGGCGGACAGCTGGTGCCATCGATGGATCGGCGACTGCAACACCCAGGGTGTCACGCGCGAGTCCTGCGAGGCTCAGGTCGTCTCCAAGGTGTGCGCTGTGACCGACTGCAACGCCGAGTACAAGCCGATCGACGAGCTTGAGGCGTGCGAGCCGACCATCGAGTCCGCCGAGTGCTGGGAGGAAATCGGCACCATCGATGCCGATGGGATCCCTGTCGGCCCGTGCCGTCCAGCGTTCGCTCGCTAGCCGCTAGCCGAACGGCCCTTCGGGGAACGGCGGTAGCGGAGGGATCGGGTTCAACACGCCGCGGCGGACGTAGAAAAAATCTTGGATCAAGTCGAGCCGAATCTTGCCGTTCTCGTTGGTACCCCGATCGACATCGGCCACCCGGAACAACATCTCAGACCACCCGATCTCCGGCCACGTCACTCGCACGACGTCACCCACCACCGTGTAATAGAAGTCGGAGTTGACGTAGGCGCTGCACTTCGCGATCGGCCGCGATGTCGCGCTCAACTCGCGTGCCGCGATCTCGCGCGCTAGTGTCATCGTCTTACAGCCGGGTGCCTGGATGACGAGCTCGCCAGCGTCCGCTCCGCCAGCGTTCGCCTGATTTTGCGCGGTCGCTGAGTCATCTCGGTAGGCGTTTTGACGGTTCTCGAACGCCACGCGAATCTTGTTCGTGATGTTCGACCACCCGCGGCTGGCCGCCATCTTGAGTTCGTCGCAGTTGTCGCGCGTGATGTGCAACGTCGCGCTCGGATCGTAGTCGCCGCGGACGAGACGGATCTTGATCTTTCCGTCGCGCGGATCCTCGTACACCACGCCATCGATCTGGATGAGGATGTCTTCGATGATCTTTTCGGCCGGTCGCGAATCCTCGATAGCTAGGGAGTAGCCATGGCTCTCCGCCTTTAGCTGAATCGCAGCCAGCTCGAACGAGAAACGGTCGATGCGCTCGAGCGGCAGACCGAGCCGAGCTCGGGTGTTCCAAAGGATGTCGTAGATGACGTCAGCCGGGTTCGCATCATCGCCGATCAATGTATGGCTCTCGAGGTTGGTGAGCCACGGGAAGGCGTACGAGCTGGCCTCGACGGAGACCGCTGGCACCTGCGGTGATGGACCGATCACGAATCGCTCCGGAATGAAGTCGGCCGCAACGTTCGGATCTAGATCGATCGCATGCTGGGTCAGCAGAATGCACATCATCCCGCGGTAGCCCGGGATCGACGCGGCCGGCACTCCGTTCGCCAACATCTTCTCGCCAGCAAGCGTCACAGCGACGCCCGCGTCATTCACGAGTTCCTGCGCCTCGCCACCTCTGAGGAACTCGATCTCCCCACCGAAGGCGCGGGATCCGTCCTGGCGAACAACGGCCAGCACCCTCGTGGATCTTTCGTACCCACCATCGCCTGTCAACTCGTCGAACGACTCGGCTGGTGTGTAGAGCGGCGGAACGGAGTACTCATACGGTGGCATAGCGAGCTCGCCAAGCCAGAGGCCGTGGATCTTGTTGCGCGCCCCATCGCGCATCGGAAACCCGAGCACGAAAAACATGTCCATCGCGTAGAGCGTCTCAATCACGCCCTCATCGAACTCGTGCCAGGTGAACTGTGGAGACGAGTGCCACGCCAAGATCGGCTGACGGATGCGGCATCGGCCGTAAATTTGAGCGTACGGGGCACCCTCATCGACGCGCGCGAGCTGGATCTCCTTCGCTGGAGTCGGATTGTCGTCGCCCCCCTTCCATCGGTGATAGACGTACTGTCCGACGAGGATGCCGATCGAGATTCCTTCGATGATAGCCACGGCTACTCGCTGGTCCACACGCCGAAGCCATTTGGCATCAGCGGATTCACGGTGGGGAGGCTGGGGAGGCCGCCGAAATTCTGGCGGTTGTCGAACTTGTCATCGCAAGTAAGGATGTCTCGAGGGCACCCGGCGTAGACCTCGACCGCATCACCGGCGCCGAGCTCGAAGATCGGGAGCTGGATGTGGATGTCGTTTCCGATCTGCGATCGGATGGTCATGCGCTCGCCAGATGGCACGTGCACAAGCTCGCCGATGTCTGCCCATCCGTCTGGCTTGCCGGCCATGCTCGCCACGCGCACCAGGTCGCCATCGCTCAACGTGACGGCGGTGACAACTCGGAAGTCAGCACGGGGAACTCGGCACTGCGCATCGTAGAGGACGTGAGGGCAGAGTTTGCCGACGGTGAGCATCGGCAGCGGTCGTTTGAGCGCACCGCTCACGAGCGACGGGATCAGCAAGCTAGCGATGTGGCCGTCCACGGAGATCGACTCGACTTGTCCGAGGAAGAATCGCTCGGCCTCCCCACTGCGCTGTTGCTTGCGCCACGCGGTGACAAGCACGAGCCTTGGCGGAATGCCGTTCGCGTACCACCGCTGTACCAGCGGATGCGACGTCGGTAGCTTCAGCTCGAGGTCTCCGGTGTGCCCGATCGCTGCCACCCCATAGGAGCCGCGCATCGCCGGATAGGACTGGTAGACGTTGCCGCCGATCAGTTCGTTTCGAGATCCGCTCGCGATGCGATAGACGGTGGTCCCATGCTTGATCTCGTAGCCCTCGCGCGGGTTCGAGTTCTCGACGCTTTGCGCGTCCTCGAGAAGCGTTGTCATTGCTGCACCCCACGGGCGATGAACCGCGCGATGAAGCCAGCGTTCTTGAACTGGATAGACACCTCATCGCGCTCGAGACGGCAAAGCTCCATCCACGAGATCGAGGTGATCGGTGACGCGGGCGGCAGCGGTGGGCCCGGCGGGTCGAGGAAGATGCCAGGTCGGATCGTGCATGTGATGGTGCCGTCACCGTTGTCCACGGCATTGATGATCTCGACGTACGAGAACCCTTCATCCTGCTCGATCTGAATCATCTTGCGGGTCGGCCACCAGAAGAAGAAGTCTCCGTGCGTCGAGTCGATGGTGATTTCTCCGACTCCGGTTCCACCAGGCCCGTCCGACAGCGCAAACAGATCGTTGCGGAACGAAGGCACCCAGAACGAGCGCTGGCGGCCTCGCACCGCGAACAGAAACGCCTTGAGCCATTGCCACTGTTCGGCATCGTTGCTGCGGCTCATCGCAAGTTGCCGCCCCCAGTCGGGGACCTCGGCCATACCAATGCTGATCGGCGCGCCACCGAGATCCACGATCTCGTTCATCGCCTGGATCGAGTCCGCGACCGTGGCGTCCATGTCGATGCCGCGATCCCAGATGATGCGGTTGTCGTTCGGCCAGCGCTTGAGGAGGACGCCGACGCCCATCGTCGCTGGCGATTCGTCGGTTCCGCCGGCGAGGTTGGTCGGCCCGAACTGATCCTCGGCCGCTTGCGGGAAGCTGTCCCCCGAGCCGTCATCCAGCCACGTGCCGGTCATGCGGATCAGCGAGGAGCCCACGTTGATGAGGTCGGCGATCATCTGGACGGTCGTGTCGCCATCTAGGAACTTGACCACGACCGTCTTGGCAACCGTGTCCTCCTGGAGCTCGCCATCTCCGGTGAGCGCGTCGTTATTGAACTCCACCGTGATGTCGTTACCAGCGACTCCTGGCGATCGCGCCTTGAGAACCACGTTCTGCATCGCCGACGACACGGTTACCGGGTCCTCGAGCGACAGCTCAGCGGGCAGAGCCGCTCGGAGGAACCCGAATAGCGCCGCGCGAGAGGTCATGTTCCATTGCTCGACGCGATCCGATGGATGCGGCCACCGCGTGAAGCCCTGCTGCGGCTCGAGGTAGACCGCAACGGCGGGCTGGACGCGGCTGCCGTAGCGCCCCAGCTCGCCGAGCTCGAGATCGAGCCACATGGTGTCGTCTTCGGCCGCCTGGAGCACGGCCTCGACGAACTCCGAGCCATCCGCGCTCATGACCACAACGCGCTGACCAGGGTTGGCCCAGTCGAGGAGCTCCAGCGCATCGGCGCTCACGCGGAACGAGCGTGGCGCGTCATCCTCGCCAGGCCCCTCGATGATGATTTCCTCGAACGGAAGCCCGAGCAGGAACGGAGACCCGAGCGCAGCGTAGCGGGCTAGTTGGTTGCGAATCTCGAGCGCGTCATCCCCGAGCAGATAAGTGCTTCCCGAATAGACCTGCTTCGGATCGTCGAGGTTCGATGCACGCCGCTCCAAACCGGAGTACGACTTGAACACGTTGGTGATCCACGTGAGCTGGAGCGTCGCGTCCTCGAGCTGAAGCGCGAACGTAGCCACGCCAGCCGGCCCGGTGCCCGGGATGAACTCCTCGACCTCGCCAGGGCCGCCAGGACGATCCGGGAAGTGCGGTCCCCAGAACGCGAGGGGCCCGCGCGTGCGCGCATCTTGGCCTCCCTCGAGATGAACCTCCGAGAACGAGTCATCGGTGCTCATCGCCTCGTCGGGGCTCCACGTACCAACGATCTCCACGAGTGTCGATTGACCGTTGATCATCGACGCCACCGATCCGGCCGTAGCCGTGTCGCCATCGAAGTGAGCGATCACGTCGATGTCGCCACCGATGTTCTCCTCGACCTCATCGCCGAATGCGTAGACCGGATCGAACGTGATCCGAATATTGTTGCCGGCCGGGCCCGCGGCACGAGCTCGGATCGTCGCGTTGACCAGGGCATCGCTGGAGAGCCCGAGCCCAGATAGCGCAAGCGTTGCTGGCGACGCTGGCGCAGTGAACATCGGTCCACGCGCGTCGGGGAACATCGGGCCCCAGTAGAGCGGTCGGAGACCGGGCGGGATGTACGCCTCACGCCACTTGAGATCCGTGAGGAGCTGGATTCGTTCCTCGGGCGTCAGCGGCGTTTCGCCGCGCCAGATCCAGACATCGAGGAAATCGAAGTTGACCGGTCCGCCGTCCTCACGGTAGGCGGGCAGGATGAGCGTGCTAGCGCCCGAGAGCGTGAGCGCGCCCGCACCCGGTGAGCCGGCTTGCGCCACAAGCGAGACAAGATCCGTGTCCAGCGAGATCTCGATCGAGCTTGCGTCCAACTCGCGCACCTGCATCAGGAACGCATGCACGTTGTTATCAGCGTGTGAGCCGTCGGGGGATTCAAGGATAATCCCGTCTGCCGTCGATCCAGCGCCGGTCACGCGCGCTCGGTATCGCGTCTGGCTGTTCGTCCCGGTGATGGTTGTCGTGCCAGCAGACAGTTCACAGCCGGCGTAGCTCAGCATGTAGGAGTAGTTGTCACGAGGCACGAACGGCCCGTAAACCCCGCCCGCCGGAGGCGAACTCACCCGCTGGCGTCCGACGAGAAAGATCAGCACGGATCCCGTGCCGGTGCCGTCATCGTCGATTGACGGATCGCCCAGACCGGTATTGCGCCAGTCGCCGAATGGCGCTGGACCCGGAGCGAGATATCCACACGCCTTGCGCGTCCATCCCGGAATGATCTTCTGGTATGCGTCACCGGCGCCACCGACCCACGTGAGGTCACCGCCGCCGATCGAGTCGACGAGCGGGCTCCCCACGTCTTGGCATCCCCAGTGATGCAGCGGCGAACCGAGCCGCGCCAACAACTCCGCCCACTGCGAGCCATCCGCTGGCGTCAGCTTGCCCGAGGTTGAGTCTTCATCGACCGCCATCGCGCTCTCCTATGGCGTGAGGTCGCCTGGCGTCGAGCTCAAGCGTCCGGTCTCGTCACACGTGACGGTGGCGCGGGTCTTGGCCGGATTGAACGGGCTCTTGAACACGAGCGTGCCGGTGAGGAAGTTCTGAACCTTCCCGCCGACGACACCGGCGAGATACCGGATCGAATCGCCGTAGGTCGCGGAGCCTTCGCTCACCGCAGCCCAGATACCGGTGGCGATCTTCGTCACCGCGGCTGCGCTCACACCAGCAGCACTGATCGCATCCGTCGCCATCGATGCGAGCTCCACCTTCGGGATGCCGGCGACGGTCGGAGCCGCAACCGCGGTACCGTTCCACTGGGTGACGTTGACGCTCGGCGCCGAGCTCGCCTCCGCCTCGACCGATGACGCCGCGGGGTAGAGGCGCGTCACCGCACCTTCGAGCACGGAGAACGTCCACAGGAGTTGCTCCACCGCATCGCCCGCGGTTGACGTGTAGATCGATCGGTAGTGGCCAGGGGCGATGAGAGCCATCGTCGTGCTGTCGAGCCTCGAGGTGCGACTCGTGCCGGCCTGGTTAACGAGCGCGATCGTGGGAGCCGAGTCCGGGGCCTCCATGTTGCCGGCATCATCGTAGAGCATGATCTCCACGCGGTAGGTGCGCGAGCCCGCGTTCGGGATGGCGATGCGGTCGGGCACGCTGCGCGACACACGGGTGTTGTTCTGGATCGCCAGCACCTCGGCTGAGCTCGCGAGCGCCCCACCCACGTTGAGATTGTCGAGGTACCCAGCTCGAACGCTCGTGACGCGCGCCAAGACGTCGGCGAGGTCCTCCGCGACGACACGCCACGAGCCGATGCCATCACGGCCGGTGTCACCGCCAACGATCGCTTCGGCGTAGGCGCTGTATTCCTTCTCGGCGTCGAAACCGTTGGCACCAGAGCACTCGATCGCTACCTCATAGAGCCCGGTGGCGATGTTCGTGACCGTCGGCGAGTAGCCGAGAGCGGTTCCCTGCTCGAGCACGACCACGCTCGGCGTGGAGTCCGCGTCGGTCGCCACTCCGGCAGCATCCGAGGTGCCGAAGCAGAACCGAACCGTATCCGCGAGCTTGATTATCATCGATGCTTCCTGATGAGGGGAGACCCAATCACGCGCGAGCCTATCACCGTCCCGCTTCCACCCACAGATGGAGTTCGATAGCCGAGCGTGACGAGCAAGTCGTTGCGCTCGTCAGCATCGAGCGGAGCAACGCCTCGCCAGATCCAGCAATCAAGGTAATCGAAGTTGATAGGCCCCCCGATCTCGTGATTCGCTTGAAGCGTGAACGAGCTCACGGCATCGAGTTGCACGGGGCTCGGCGCCGTCCCGGCCTGCACCTCGAGACTGACGAGATCCGTATCGAGCGAGATCTCAACCGAGTTCACATCTAGCTCACGGGCCTGCATCAAGAACGCGTGGACAGCATCATCGGCGTGCGAGTCGTCCGGTGTCGCGAGGACGACTTTCGAAACTCCGCCCGAGACCACGCGATATCTCGTTTGGCTGTTGGTCAAGCTGGCGGTGATGGTGCCGACCGAAAGCCAAAGGTTGCTGTAGATGACGGAGTACGAATAGGCATCCGGTGGCGAGAAACCGCCGGGTGGATCGAATCCTCCAGCGGGCGGCCCGGTGATACGCTGGCGACCGAGCATGAAGATCAGCACCGAGCCCGGGCCGGAGCCGTCATCGCCGAGTGATGGATCAGTGCCAACGCCAGTTCCGACCCACCCACCCGCACTGCCGCTGCCGTAGCCGACTCCCTTGCGGGTCCATCCGGGAATCGTCTTCTGATACGCAGCCGTTGCACCGCCCCACGCTAGGTCAGCCGCATTGATCGAGTCGACCAGCGGACTCGCCGTATCCTGGCAATCCCAGTGATGGAGCGGGCTCGACAGCCGAGCTAGTGCTTCGGCCCATTGCGAGCCCGAGCTCGGCACGCCCTTACCGCTTGTCGCGTCAGTGTCGATCGCCATGGGTCAATTCCCGATCAGCGAGCGAATCATGGCCGGGTTGGAGCGAACGAAGCTGTGGAGCTCGCGCTTGCCGTCCGGGGTGTTTAGGAACGGCAGCAGGTCGCGCTTGTCGAACTGAATGATCGTCGTGTTGCTCGTCGAGCCACCGCCACCCGGCGATTCACCCTTGGGCGTGAAGTCGACGCGCTCTCCTGGCGTGAGATGGAACAGCACCGGCTGTGAATCACTGCCGCCCGAGCCGCCAACGGTGTAGCTACCGCCAGTCGCATGCGCGCCACCGAACGAAAGCGCTGGCATGATCCCGGTAGCGTTGAGACCGGACATGATGAGCTGGCGCAGAGCAAGACGAGTGAGGTCTTGCAGCATCTGATCGACCATGCCCTTCCACTCGAACTTCCCAGTGGTGACCATCCCAACGATCGAGTCCTCGATCTTGCCAAACGCTCCGACCATCATCGATTCGACCTGGCCGCTCACGTCGGAAACGTCCGCCCAGATCTTGTTTAGACCACCCTCGACACCACGCACCACACGTTCATCGAACGTCTCGCCGAGTGACTCCATCTTCAGGCGCCAGAGCGTGGTTTGCTCGTTGTTCTGCGAGAGCACGTTCAACACGCGACCGGCGGCGTCTCCCATCGCGTTGACTTCGGCGTTGATGGCCTGGAACTGCGGGACCGCCTGCGCTTGCCACGAGGTGTCCGTGAAGATCTCATCGACCTTCGCGTCGGATTCGCGCGTGGTCCGCTGGTCCGCCTCGAACGAGGCGCGCGGCACGTTGCCTTTCGCGGTGGAGATCATCTGCACCGGCTTCGTCGAAAAATCGAGAAGCTGACGAATCTCGCTGCCAGCGTACGTATCGATCAGCTTGCGGAGTTGCGCGTCATACTGCGATGCGGTGATGCGGCCGCGCTCGAGCAAGCCTTCGAGGCTGGCGGTGTTCGCCGTGTACTCCTTGAGCGGGCCCTCGATCTCCTTGAGTAACTTCCCCTCGCGTGAGAGCTCGCCGGTCGCGCCGCGCAAGGATGATGTCCAGTTGCCAACCACCTGGTTCGTGGCCTCGATGCCAGCGGCGATTGTGTCCATCCCCTTGGTGACACTCGGCGCTGCGGCATCGCCGAACTTGAGCAGATCTTGTAGCGACTTGGCGAATTTGTCCGCGGCCGCCTTGGCCGTGGCCATCTCCTTTGCGGCCTCGTTGTGCTGAGCCTTCAGACGGATGAGCCGGAGCACGACATCGACCGACTTATTGTCGAGCAATTCGAGCGAGCGAACCTCGAGATCGATCGCATCGACCACCACGCCAGCCGCCACTCGCTCCTGCTCGGTACCCTGTCCCATCGAGAGCCACCGAGCTCGTTCGGTGGCGGTGAGTTCGGCGATTGCCTTGTTCACGCGCTCGGCCTCACCGCGCCAATACTCAAGAGTTGCGATGTTGGCCGCGTTGAACTTGTCATCGGCCCACTGGAACGCCTCGCCGACCCAGCCGGTAACGTCGTTCTTGAGCCCCTGCCACCCCTGAGACATCGTCGGTCGCATCTTGGTGAGGCGGTTGTTCACCGAGTCCAGACCCGCGTTCGACTCGAGGAAAAGCTTGACCAGCACCTTGTCGGTGATGAGCCCTTGCTCGGCCATCAGGCGGAGTTCGGCTTTCGTCTTACCTAGCCCCTTCGTGAGCACCTCGACGACACCGGGCAGGTTCTCCATCACCGACCGGAACTCGTCACCGCCGAGCCGGCCGCTCTGGAGCGCTTGCGTGAATTGCATCATGCCAGCCGCAGAGGTGGCTCCGTCGCGTCCGCCGGCGCGAACGGCTTTGCCGAGGTTCTCGACGAGAACGAAGGTCTGTGCGCTCGTCAAACCGATGTCCTCGGTGGCGTTCTTCATCGACGCATACGCCTCCACGACGGTGGCGGTGCTCTGGTATGTCGTGCCTGCGATGTCGTGCGCGCGCAACATCGCGGCCGCCACCTGGTCCTCACCATCGGACACGCCGCGGAGACGATTCTGGAGCGCCTGGTAGTCGTCAGCGAGTTCCGCGACCTTGATCGTTGCAGCGGCCACCGCCACCGGTGCAGCGAGCGAGCTCACCGATGCGCCAGCTCCAGCGAAGGCTCCACCGCCGAACGGGTTACGACCAGCGGATGCGGCTGCATCGTTGGTGAACGCCGGCGCGATGCCCGCAGGTCCGCCAGAGCCGAACCGGCCCACCATCAGCTTGCGCTGTTGCTCCACAAGCTCGCGCGCGGAGATCGAACCACGGCGGTAGAGTGCATCGAGCGTCATCAGGTCTTGCTGATGACGAAGCGCGGGCCCGTGGATGGTGTCGAGCATGTCCTTTTCGCGCTGGAGCTGCTCCGCGAGTTGGGCGAACCCTTTCTCCAGCGCGCTCGTTTGCTGGGCCAGCTGCTGCGAGTGCACCACGCTGGCGCGGAGCCGCGCGTTGTACACCTCGGAAGCAACCGCAGCGTTCTGGACGCCAGTACGCAATGAGGATACCGATACCGATGTCGCAAGGAAGCGGCCAGATGCATCGCGAAACGCCTGCGTCTTGAACGCACCATCAACAGCGCGTCCGGTTGCGGTTGCCTTCGTTTCGATGCCATGAAGCCGGTCTTCGAGTTGCTTCGATGCCGCGATGGCCTGCGACGGGTCAGCCTTGATTTGAAAGTCGAACGACATGGCTATCTCGGTCGCCTCCTCACCGCTCGCGGTGGCGCAGGTGGCTTCTCTTGGCCGGTGGCCGGATGTCGAGCCTTCGCTCGAGCGGCTGCGCGGCTAACGATCTCGTTGTCGACGATCATGATGACTGTGATCAGGTGTTCGGCGATGTCGCGGTCGAGATCGTTCCAGTCGCACCACGCTACCATGCACCACCAAGGTATCGGCCCGATGCCCATTCCGTAGCTGCGGCACGTCGACAGCTCGCGGTAAGCGCGCGTAATGATCAAGCATCCACCATCGAGTTCCGGCTCGGACTCGAGGAATGCTACTTGGTCGGCGGTCGGCTTCCGCGGTGGCTTCTTCTTTTTGCCCTGCTCGATCGACCGGCGGATGTCGCCGGCCTCCGACTCCCAGTCGAGACGGGCAACTATTTTTCCGCGAGAGCCTTCGGCGCGCTCTCGATGACGCGCTCGCGGAAGTTCTCCGCGTTGAATGCGAACACGAGAATCGTGGTCACGACATCCGGCGGCAGGCTCTGCACGAACTCCGGGATATCTGCATCGGTCGCATCACGTCCGTCGTCGTGCTTCGCCTCCAGCTTGCGGATGACATGCTTGATGATGAACTCGCGATTTTCGCGGTCTACTCGCTCGCGCTCGAGTTCGGACATCGGCGCGCCAGTGGACGCAGTTCTCGTCACCGCCTTGTGGTGGCTTGCCCTCGCAACCTGATCGTTGATGAAGCTCGTGTTGGACGTGCCGAGGTGCTCGACATTCACCACCGGTTCGCCTGGCAACATGTTGAGGACGAGCGGAACGGTCTTGCCGGGAATCAGACCCGCGTTGCGAATCTTGCCGAATGCCATGCACGAGCAATCGCACGTCGAATCGATCCTGTCGATCCTGTATCGCCATGTCTGTCCTGCCGTTAGATGCTAGCGTGGCGTTAGATGCGCGGCATTCCACCTAGCTTGAGCACATCGGAGCGGATCGTTCTAACGCAGTTGACGACCGGAGATCTCTACGGGCTCGAGCTCGTGAAGCGGTCGCGCGGCGTTCTCTCAAAGAACGCAATCTATGTGCTTCTCGGGCGCATGGAGGAGAAGGGGTTGGTGGTGGTCCGCAACGCCCCGACGCCCGCAGGCGAGAGCGGTCCGCCGCGGCGTCCGTATCGTATCGCTCCTCGCGGCGAGCTCGCGCTGGCAGCCTTCACCGCTGCGCTCGATGTTTGGAAGCGCGGCTGAGCTGCTCGGAGCGACGGGTCGCGTCCCGCCGGCGCCGTGCGACGCGTTCCGAAAAGGAGAACGGCCACCCTGTGCACGGGTGGCCGCCTCGGTGTCGAGCGGTAGCTTTTGTGGGCGCCGCTTGCCGGTGAGCCCAGGGGCTCCTCGGAACCGCCTTCGATCAGGCGGTAGCCAGCGCGGCCGCGCCGACTATTCGGTGACGTCCGGCAACCGCGGCAGATAGCCGAACATCGAGAGCGATCCGGTCGAGCCCGACAGGTTGTCCATGTAGCCGGTGGTCTTCGAGGTGAGGATGATGCTCTTGTTCTTCTCGAGCTTGCGATCGGTGGTGTCGAACGTCATCGCCTGGATGTCGATCAGCGCGCCGAAGTCGTCGTTTCGCACCAGCACATCCAGGTTGCATGGGCGGTTGTCCACCACTGCGAGGATCGGCTCGTCATCCGTGAAGATGATCTCGGTCTCCACGCTCACATCTTGCGAACCGTAGTTCATGTGACCCGCGCCGAGCCGCGCGAGCTGCTTCTGTGGCGAGACGTTGTTCTTGATGGTGATCTTCAGGCTCTGAAGATCGGAGGCTACTCCGAGCTCGTCCGCGTCGCTGATGCGAAGCCGCTGGATGTCGGTGGCCGTCGACACGCCGGCGTTGGCGTTCGGCTCGATTGCCGACGCCGGTCCCGTCTTGCGCGTCACCGTCGGCTTTTGCGTGTGCGTGCCGATGAAGCTCGCATTGATCGTAGCCTTCGCGGTCAGCGGGATGTTCCAGACCCACTCGTCGATCATGTTGCCGAGCAGGTACTCGTACTTGTCTTCGCCGGATGCCCCGAGGTTCGGATACATCATCTCGAACGCGTAGGACACCGGGATAAAGTCATCGTGCTGGCCGTGCACGTTGCGCCACCAACGCGTGTAGTAGATGTCGATCGTCTTGCCGGTTCCAGCATCGGCGCCATCGGCCACGAACCCGAGCTGGGTCGGAGCCAAGACATCGCCAGCGGCGAGCGACGTCGCACCCGTTCCCGCGGTCTGCACCTCGATCAGCGTGGACGTGGCGATCAGCGCTTCGACCTGCGCCACGGTCGTGGCCGTAACCGAGCTCTTGAAGTGGATGGTGACCGTGTTGGTGAGCTCGTCATCCTCGATGGTGCCAGCAGCGGCAACCGCATCGTTGATGAACTCGACGAACACCGCCGCCCCGCGATCTCGCGCCTGGATGATCGTGTCCACGTTCGCGGTCACCGTATCGAGGTCGAGCTCGCCGCGGTCCACGTACCAACTCCGTCGATCGAATGTGAGTTTGTTCGCGGCGATCTCGAACAGCCGAGCCGCGCCCTGAAACTCGACCGTATCGAAGCCAAGGAGATCCTCGTTTGGATCGCCGATGTAGACCCACTGATACTGGTTGAGCCCGCGTTGGGTGAAGTTGACCGCGACGGATGTCATGTTGCCATCGGCATCGAGCGCCAGATCGCTGGGAGCCCCGCGCCATCCGACCACCTCGATCTCCGCGTTCGCCGGTGGCGACGCTTCGATCACAAGGCCGGCGGTCTTGGTCTCGGTGAGCGTCGATCCGGGGCCCACCATCTTGGGACCGTTGTTCAGCGGATTGCGAAAGCCGCGCGCCACGATCAGTGTGCGCTCCGCGAAGTTGCCGAGCCCGGGAACCGTGTAGCCGGTCGCGGTCACCGCCGACACCGGGAACTTGCTTTGGCCGGTTCCGCCCGAATGCTTCGGCACCACGCGATAGACGCCCGACGCGAACGCGTCGATCATGTTCTTGGTGATGTCGCCCTCGAATGGGATCGCCGAGTCCTCGTCCACGAGCATCGGGCGTCCGACCCTCTGCAAGTGCTTCGTGATCGGAGCTCGCGGCTCTTTCTTGTACGCCGGCCCGTAATTGCCGTAGCTGTTCGGCTCGAGCGTGAGCCAGTTTGTAGTGGGTGGCGTGGGGGCCCCGAGGGTGGTTTCTTCGACCACTGAGAGGTTGGTACCGTCGGTTAGAACGAGCATCGTCTGGGGCTCCTTGCGGTTGGGGCGAATCTATCATCCCCGGTCGTAGAACCGGAAATCCGTTGACGCGGTGAGGATCCAGACGTGCGGGCTCTCGCGATCGCGGCGGAGCTCAGACGTGGATGTTTGGGTGGTGACGATCCCCTCCGCGAACGCTGACCCAGGGCTTCCCCCGAATCGCTTGCGCTCGAAGATGGCGCGTACGTGATTGGCCAGGAGATCGAGCTCGCGCCGGCCGATGCCGACCTGTCCGTGGAGCATCACCTGGATGAGACCCTCACGCTCAACCTTCGCGTTGCCGGACCTCGCAATCGTGTACGGGTTCGAGTCGAGCGAAACGATCGCCACGCGCGCGTGCGGATACGCATCCGGCGTGATGATGTTGTCGAGCGAGTAGGGCACGTCACCGGACAGCGATGGCCACATCGCCCGCCAGCGCTTGAAGATCTGATCCGATGCCTCGTCTTGCGTCATGTCAGTAGGTCTTCACGTACGCGCTCCGAGCCATCGAGCGCAGCATCTTCTTCGTGCTCGTCTTGCGCCCGTGTGGAGCTCGGCGCGATGCTGCCATGAACGCTTGACCGACGAAGCCGGCGGGCGCTTGCTGGCTGTGGCCCTGATCGAGAAACTGGAGATAGAGCACGTTGTTTCGGAGGTAGATCGGACCATCGCGGCCGATGTCGTAGCCCGTCACCGCATCGATGCCGCGATCCTGTTCCACCGTTGAGACCGCCTGGCGCGATCCATCGATGCCGGTATATGGCGACCCGAGCGAGAGCACCCAGTTGCTCGAGGCGTGGCCCGTGTCCACCGGGGTTGCGTTCATCAGGTTGTCCGCGGCCAGGAGCATGACGTCTCGGATCGTCTTGCTCAACTCCGCGCGCAGCTCGCGCCCGATTTGCGCCGCGTTTCCCATCAGGTCTGGCTCGAGCTCCCACGCACCTGGAGCGTGATGAATGCTTCGGTGACTGCCTCGATTCCAACCACGGTGCCGAGCTCCGCTACCGCCTTGCCAGGTGGTGGGATGGTCACGGTCGATCCGACATTCGGCATCACATCCGATACCGCGGCCGCTGGCGACGTCTTGATCGTTCCCCGCAGCAACATCACGCGGTAGTCGCCCTTGATGATGAGCTCGCCATCGACATAGCGTTTCTTGTAGCTCGAGGCGCGACCCTTCGCGGTGTACGTCGCTGGGGTTGGGTTCGTCGGGCCCGATGGATGTTCGTCGTCGTACGTGCCCACGCCGAAGCGCACGAAGGTCGCATCGTAGATGTCACCCCCGAACACCTCGGCCATGTCGGCGGCCCAGTCGATGCCGAGCACGGTCGTCATCAGGTCGTGAACCCCGCGCGCGTGGGCTGCGCACGCATCACGAACAGATACGCATTCCCCCACTCGGTGCTAGCCAGCGACTCCTCAGTGGTCGCGCTCGAGCCATCGTTGCCGTATGTCACGGTCATGCTGTCGCTGGTGATCGTCTTCGACTTGATGGGTCCGGCGGTGCCGTCATCGTCCGCGTTATCGAACCAGAGCCGACCGAAGTGCGCCGCGAGGAACGCGCGCGCGAGCTTGAGCTTCGGGTCGATCTCTCCGAGCCGGAAGTTCGAGACTTCCAGCTCCTCGTTCGCCCACGCCAGAAAGAGGGCCTGCGCTGCAGCCGAGACGCCTGCGAGTTCGGCGTCGAGCGCCACCACATCGCTCCATAGGATCGCGGCCATGGCACAATCCTACCGCATGCACGATAGACTCAACACATGAGCTACAGCCCCACCCGCGGAGACACCTCCCCGCCGATGGAAATCACAGCTGCCGCAGAGGGTTCGTTGATGGATGCGGCGAGCGTGCAATTGCGGTGGCAGAAGCCAGACGGAACCATCTCGATGGTTGCGCTCGAGGTTATCGGCGCCACGAGTGCGCGACGCATCTGGGAAGCCGGCGATCTCGATCAGGCCGGCCATCATCGAGGCCAATTGGTGGTGACCGACGATACCGGCAAGGTTCAGACGATCAGCGGGCTCGTGTGGGTCGTCGAGCCGCAGCTCGGCGACGATTAGCGGATCGTCGCCTTCGGGGTCACGCTGGCCAACTCGGCATCGGGGACCGAGCTCTTGAGGTCTGCCGCAGCCTGCTTACTGGCCATCACGACTCTCGGCGATTCCGTGGTGACCTTGCTCTCGCTGGCGATGGCCGGCGTCACTCCGAGTTGGTTGCCGCTCGACTGATACCAAGGAGCGATGTTCGTCGGACCCGAGGCGATCGCAACCTGAAAAGGTGGCTCCGACAGGAGGACCATGAGTCCGGCGCGCTTGAGTCCGCTGGTGTTGATGACGGAGAACCTGTCCAGCAACTCTGCTTCGGTGGCGATGAGATCGGATCTATCAGCGTAGCTACCGGAGTTGACGCGGACGAGCTTTCCAGCCGGGTTCATGTTCTTGAACACCTGGTCATACTGACCGTAGATGTTAGCTCCGGCTGTATTCGGCGCCGTCGCAGCGAGCATGCGCACCCCATCGAAATAGTTCTCGATGATGTTCGGCTTGGTGAACACGATATCGTCAACCCCGGCGCCGATTCCGATCGCTAGGTTGGCCGTGTTGATCGGCGTGCCGATGTCTCGAAGCGTGTTGCCACCAACACGCACCTTCATCACACGTCCAGCGTCATCGAACGCAGCTATCGCCAGCGCGCCAGAGCCGATCGATCCTGCTCGAGTCTTCGAGATGAGCAGGTTGTCCTCGATCCACACGTCCTCGATCCCGCCACGGACACCGTGAACGATCACTGCGTTGTCGAAGTAGTGAGCCTCGTCGATCGACCTCACCTCGTTGCGATTGATCCATAGGCCACGGAGTGGATCTCGCACGGTATGCCAGTCGTTGCTCGCGTAGATTCCGACGTAGTTACCGGCGGGGTCGGTTGCCTCCGGCGCGTCTATGTCGTTCTCGTAGATGTGGACGTCGCCGCATGGCGGCATGAATCCAAACTCGTCGGTGCCGCGCGTCACCACGCGGATCACGCTGAGGGTCCCGATGCCGACAACCCACGACCCGATCTTCAGATCGCGGAACCGGTTGCGGAAGCAATGCACGTTCTCCGCGCTTGCGATCCGAATCACCGCGCCATACGCGAAGTAACCAGAAAAACGGTTGTCGTGGATAGCGCCTTCCTTGATCGGTCCGTTGTTCGCGCCTTCGTTGCTCATGAGGTCGACGCCTGCACCCCACATCGCACCGCTTGGCAGGCCCGACATATCGATATGGTTGTGCCCGACATCGAAGCCGACGACATCGGTACGAAGGTGGACCGGGTACCATCCAGCGCTCTTGATCTGATTGCGTTGGACCGAAATGTCGGTGCTGTTCTTCGCGATGAAAAACGCTCCGGTGCAGCGGTCCAGATAGCAATCCTCGACGAGAACGTCGTCCATCCACTGCGCGTATATGCAATGGGCAACCGCTTTGTTGTCGTACACGATCTTGCCGTCTGTGTATGACCAATCCGTGAAGCCAATGTTCTTGTAACGGTGATGCGCGAATACGCTCCCCGAGCCGCTCACGAACGCGTGGCGCGAGGACGTGATCGGCGACATCGTTATCCCCGTTCCGACCACGCCAAGATCACGCACCGTGATGTGGTTGGCGAGCATGGAGAATGCCGTTGCACCGCCCCCTGCGATCCCGAGATCCGGCTTGAAGATCGTACGCGTTGGTCCGCAGCCGACGATCTCCACCGAGGACGCCACAACGATCGGCGTGGTGACGCGATACGTGCCTCGCGGCACTATCAACTTGCCGCCGGAGTTGAGCGCGTCGCTGAGAGCGGTGTCGGCCGCGACGTCATCGTTACGCACTCCGAACCACCGTGCGTTCTTCACGTCGTCATAGAGACGCTTCCACCGTCGGTTCATCGCATCGACGAATCCGAGCCCATCCGATGGGAACGTGCTCACGCTATCGGAAGCGTCGTGCACGAAGTGACCGAAGTAACCATCGTTCGCTGTCGCGCGACAACCCACCGTCATGATGTCGCCACCCGAACTCGCGCCGATGGCCTTCGCGGCAGCGAGCGTCTCAGCGTGGCTCATGACCATGGAACGGAGGTTCCTTTCATAGACTCGATGAAAGCCTTGGCGTTCGCGTCGCTGATCTCCGCGCCAGCGCCAGACCACCCACACTCGTAGAGGACGGTGATCGGTCCGAAGGTAGAGCCACCGACACCGCCAATCCCGTATCTCGTGGTCGCACTGGCCACGCCGTAGGTGGGCGACAACTTTTCCTGGCCCGAGTAGAACCGCAGCCTAGTGTTCGCGATGTCATTTACGACGAGGATCGGATGCACGCTCTCGTAGACCGAGAGAGCGCTCGTATCGAGCTGGCCACCGGGACCGCGGATCCGGAACGCTTCGACGCCGGAGGTTCGCAACACGCCCAGGCCCCAATTGTTGATGTTGGTGCCGTTCGCGCCCGCACTGCGGATCGCAAAATCGGCACCGGAGCCGATGTCGATCGCGATCCAATAGAAGCGCGCGATGCTCGTGGTCGATGGCGTCGGACCGACCGCGTGGGTGAACTCGCCGATCACGCCGTTTCCGCCGACGCCAACGCGAGACCACCCCGTGGCTGGCTTGGAATACTGCACGGTGCCCGAAGCCGTGAGCGTGAGTGCTCCGATCGCATCGGCGAGGTCACCGCCTGGCTCTTGGCAGAGGTGCAGATAGTTCGGCACCGCGAGCGACAGGGAGTGGCGCGCGATGAAGGCCGCCCACTGCGTTGCATTCGAGGGCACCGGCCGGCCGCTAAGCGCGTCGCTCGCGTAGAGCACCAATGCATCGCCCACGCCGGAGAGTGTGGTGACTCCGGCAGCTCCACCTACTCCCTGCGCGAGCGCACCGCCAACCCCGGTGACGGTCGCTTGGCCTTGCACGTCACCGCGTGACTCGCTCCGCACGTGCGGCGTCGATAGGCCGGCTCCCCAATCGCCCCACCGCCCCCACCGCCCCATGTTGCCCCACAGGCTCACCGGTTAGTCCTCGGCGATGGTGGTCGCGCTGTCGATGACTGGCGAGACTCCGTTCACGATCGCGATCGTCGGGCTCAGCGCCCCCGAGTACAGGATCGCGGTTGCACCCGAGCTCGCGATGCCGACGCTGAAGTGCGTGGCCGTCACGCCACCGGAAGTCGAACCAGGGAACACGACATCCGCGGCTGGAGAAACCGATGATCCGGTGCGGGTGAACCCCGCGCCGCGCGCGACAGCTGCGCGCGCGTAGCCCGTGTATACGATCTCGCTGGTGGCCTGGGTCCCTGCATCTCCGGGATCGGCGGTGTGGAGCGCGAGGTAGAGGTTCGCGCCAAGCGTGATCGATCCGAGCGCGGTGAACGATGGATCCTTGAAGATGGCTTCGAGGAGTTGCTGTTCGAGGGTGTCTGACTTGCTCATTGATTCCCTCAGCCCGGATAGACGGTCGCTGCGGTCAGAGTGGCCTCGCCATCCTCGTCACCGAGGCGCACCGCGGACAGTCGCCGGCCGTAAACGCTGCCGACGATCGGCATCGATTGCCCGGCCGGTAGGTAGAGCGAGCCCTGGCTCGGACCGGCGTCATCCAGGAGCGAGTGGGTGCCCGTTCCAGCGCTCGAAAGCGGGACCCTCGTTCCGGCTTCGGCGTTCGCCTTGGAGCTCGCCAGCGCCAGCTCCGTGTCGCTCACGCGAATCGTCCAGTAGTTCGTCGCGTTGTCGGTTCCACCTGGCAACGCGCCACCCGAGTTCGTGAGCCGGGTCGGTCCGTGGCCGGTGAGCCACGCGTGCGGCGCGGCAAACGTGAACGTGTCCGCTGTGGGATTGACGCTCGCCACGACCGCGACCGAGCGCCCTTGCCTCACGTAAGAGGCCACGGTGGCGGTGTACACGTAGATCTTTCCGACCTCGAGCTCGACGCCAAAATCGGCAGCATCCTCCCCCACCACCATCCGGGTTGGGCCGATGCCATCGAAGATGGGGACGAGGATCGACATGTGGCTCCTAGTTACGTTGGGTAGCGGGCCCCGGAATCGAACCGGGTGTCTCCAGGTTATGGGCCTGGCGAGTTACCGTTTCTCTTGCCCGCAGTGAGAACGCGTCGCTCGTCGACGAACGACGCGTACAGCTAGACCACGTCCACTGCGTCCATGTAGCCGATCGCCATCGGGTATCGGCTGACCACGCCGCCGCACGTCGCGACGCAATCCACCACGTACTCGAGATTCCGCTTCTCCGGCTCCTGGGGCGAGAACTCCATCGGGACGATGCCGGCCACAACCGCCTTGTCGGCGGGGAACGCGACGATGCGATCGTCCACGCCGTTCGCGGCTGCACCGACCGTGCGCCACCACGGGACGATGCTCTCGATGTACGGGTTCATCATCACGTACGACAGGAGCGACTTGTTCTCGTCGACTCCGATCGTCCGCGAGATGAGCTGGAGGTAGTTCGCATCGGGCATCACGATGCGGAACTTCTGGAACATCGGCGTGCTGTGCGCCCCCTGGAGCTTCGTCAGGATCGCGTTGATCAGCTTGGTGATGTCGTTCGAGATCTCCTTCGCTGTCGCGGCAGCGCTCCAGTTCGTTCCGCCACCCGTCTTGGTGGTGGCGACCGTCGGCGTGATCGAGCCGACGGTATCGAGCGTCAGCAGCCCGTTGAGGTTGTGATCGACGTCGCCGACCGCGAGGATGCGATCGGTCTCGGTCTCGATCGCGCGGCGCGCCTGGATCGCCTTGTCGGCGTCGAGGCGGATGCCCGTCGCGATCGCGGCCTTGATGTCGAAGATGTCATAGCCGTATGCGTCGGCGATGACCTTGATCGTCTTCGAGTGCTCGGTGCGAGCGACATCCACGCGAGGGATGTCGTCGGACATGTTGCTGACGATCTTCGCCTTGCCGAACGCGGAGCGCTCTCGCCAGGTGAAGATCTTGGCCCAGTCGGGGATGTTCCCCTGGGTCGGGATGATCGAACGTCCCCGGTTTTCCGGGAAGATCTGATCGTAGGTCTCGCCCTCGATGAACTCGAGCTCGCGGCGGAGCCAGACGCTGTCTTGAGCGTCCAGGCGGAGATTCGTTGCAGAGGTCGGTGGCATGGTCGGTGGTTCCTTCCTGCGTCCTGCGGGCTCGGGTTACGCGTCCGCCGTAGCGAGCGCCGAGTTCGGGAAGTCGACTTCGATGCAAGCGATACCGCTCGAACCGAGGTCCACCCAGGAAGCAAACGGAGTGATGTCGATCGTCGCGTCCGCTTCCGCGGTCGGCGTGAACGCACCGATGATCGTGTTGCCGCCCGAGGCGACGGCCCGCACGTGCACCTCGTCGGTGAGCGCGGCCGGCTGTGCCTCGACGGGCACCCAGATCCTCCCCTTGCGGAGAAGACCGAGCGTCGTCTTCGGCTTGAGACCGATATCGCCGAGCTCCTCCGGCTTCGCAAACCAGTGGTTGTGCTGGACGATGCCCTTGAGCCGCGATGTGACGGCGGTGATGAGCTGCGCGCCATCCTTCTTCGTGGCGTGCTGCTTCACCGCGATGCCGAACCGCATCTCTGCGGAGGCCTCGAGGTTGACACCGGTGACGGTGTCCTTGTAGCCGGCATCGGCGAGCATTCCGGCGAACGCTTGGCCTTCCGGCGTGATCGAAGTCTGCGGCATGGCGCTTACGCCCCCTTCTGCGTGGAGCCTTGCGCGGGCTTCCAGCTGTTGTTCTGCTTCTCGAGGTACTCCTCGCGCTTGCTCCGAACGTCGCTGCGCGGCTCGGGCTTCTTCGCCGACAGAATGAGCTTGTCGAGCTCCTTCTGGTTCGAAGACCGATTCGACATCAGTTCGGAGAACCGGCCGGCGATCTTCGCGTCCGGCTCGTCCGCGAGATCCTTGCGGCCGCACTTCTCGAGGGTGGCGATCATGATCTCGCGGTCGGTCATGTCGTCCATCGAGTCGAGGTTGAGGACGGGGCCCGAGATGCGCTCGAGCGAGACGCGCGCCTTCACCGCGAGGCGCATCGCCTCCGGGTCGTTCGCGGCATCGAGCTTCTCCTGGAGCTCCTTCTTCTCGTCCTCGAGAACGCGGATCTGCGCGGCGCGCTCTTCGGCTGCCGCAACATCGTTGCGATCCGCCTGCGCGTCCTCGAGCAGCTTGCGGAGCTCCACCACCTGGCCCTCCGCCACGTCCGCGCGGGTCTGTTGCTTGGCCAGTTCGGCCTCCGCCGAGTCCGCGCGCGTGCGGACCGTGGCGAGTTCGACCTTCGCCGCCTGGAGGATATTCTCCAGGTTCGGCGTTGCGTCGGTCTTGTTCGACTTCGACTTGTCGGGCGGCATACCCTGTCCTTTCGTTTTGGTGGGCTTGGAACGCCCGTCGGTCTTGTCGCTGGCGGAGAGAAGCGTGTGCGTGTGGCCTTCGTTGACCGCGATCGCGATCGAACCGTCCGTGTTACGGACCCACTCGTGTGAGTGGCCGCTCTCCGAACCTTCGGAGTTCGCCCACGACGTGGACCCGATGCCGTTGCGGGTGTCGCTCATGTCGAGCGAGTGCTGGTGACCATCCACGATGGACGTGAGCACCGCCGCTCCGATCATGTAGCCGTCATCAGCGCGATCGAGCCGGATGCGCGCGGTGTCGCCAGCTCGAGCACGATCAACGAGCGCCTGGTGGTTGATCTCGATGTTGCGCTGGACGCAATCGTAGCGGCCGAACTCGGGATCGATTCCGGCCTTGTCTTCGATCTCCACCGTGTAGCCGCTCGAGAGCTGCGAAGTGCCTCGCTTCGCGGCCTCGATCGCATCGGCATCGCAGATCATCATCGTCACCGCAACGTGATCGCCATCGCGGCGCGCGGGCTGGAGCACCGTGCCGATGGAGTGGCGCTTCGCGTTCTTCGCGGTGACCTTCTCGCTCGGATGGTGGAGCGTGAGCGGCGCGCCCTCGTAGCTGCTGAGCGCCTTCAGCGAGAACACTTCGTCACGCGGCCGGAGCTCGCGGACCTCGGTCCCATCGCCGCGGTGGTACACGAACACGCCGGCCTTGCTCGCGTACCCCTCCACCTTCAAAAATCCCTGAGCGGTGATTTCCGGCTTGCGGAGCGTTCCAATGTCGGTGCGAGCGACCCTCACTGATCTGTGGCCACCCTAACAGGGCGGATCCACGTGCACAAGTGCCGACACGCTAGGGCTAGCGTGCGGCGATGCTCCGACCCCTAGCTATCGACGAGCGCGGATGGTCGGCTGCCGAGGAGGACGCATCGCATTGATGCGCTCGATCACCGCCGAAAGATCGGGGCGGTTCACGCATCGGCAGCCGAAGTCCTCACCTGGGTGCCCCCCCTTCGGTGGCTTCGCGTAGGCGAATCGCTTCCCGTGTCGAGCGCGATGCGCTGGTCGCACGCGGTTGTCTCGACGATCGATCCAGAAGTAGTGCGTGATCCCGAGCGAGCTCTGGCGATACGCGGCGAGTTGACCGTGGAGCTTGCCGATCTGATCTCGTGCGATGAAGCGCGCGCGGTTCTCGGTGATGTCGTATCGCGCAAGGAGTTCGGCCGCGAACGTATCCGGTGACATCCGGTTGGTGAACGCGCGCGCGGTGAGCGACGCGACGTCGGAGAGGTATTGCTCCGGGATCGAGGTGATGAGCTCGGCATTCTCGTTCGTGAAGTACTCGAGGATCTCCGGCGTCCGCCGATCGCTGATCGGGATGTCGATGCCAAGCCCGGCCTTCAGCTGCCGCGCGAGTGTCGCGCGTTGCACCGCGCTGGTGCGGCCGCCGTAGTACGCGGCGAGTTGCTCGTGTTGCTCCCTCGTGATGCCCTGGCGAACACGCGTGCGAGCTTGCTCCACGAGCGCGCGCGCGAACTTCGGTTCGCCAGCGTCAACGCGGTTCGCAGAGTCGAGGCTCAGCCGCGAGCGAGCGAGCAGGCCCGGCATCACCTCGAGCAACGGCGCGAGCTGGTTGTGCGTCGCGGTTGCGATGTCGAGGATGCGACCGGCGTACTCCTCCTCCAACCGCATGGGATACGCGCCGGCGGGCACGACGCGACGCGGGCTGACCATGCCCATCGCCGCGTATGCCGCCACCGTGCTGGCAGCATCATCGGCATCGGTGTGGATGAGCGTCTGGAGTTCGAGCACCGAGCTACTCCGCCGAGTTCATCCGTTCGGGTGAGCGCGCGCCGTTCGTCGGTTGCTTCGGCTTGGCCTTCGGGTCGGTTCCCGTCGTTGGATCAGGGACCGTCCCCACGTTCGATCCGGCGATGTTCGGGTCCACGATCTCGATCGTCGGTTCCATATCTGGATTCGGGACGACGGGATCCGCGGCCATCTCTTGCCGCTTGCGCGCACCCCAGTCGATCGACATCTCCATCGACCAGGTGTCGCCACCCCACCGTGACTTCGCCACTTCCTCGCGAGACACCACCTCCGCGTTGATGTATCGCTCATCGGTCTCGGCGACCACGCCGCGGAGCTCGGCCTGCTCCTTCTCGGACATCTGCCGCATCGGGCGGAACTTCGCTGACCACACGTCGGGCTCCTTGCCCTTCGTTGGACCATCGTGCGAGAGGAGCCCGAGCCGGATGATCCGCTCGAACTGCGGCATGTGTTCGTCGCCCCATGCCTCCACCTTGTCATCCCACGTCTCGAGGTCGCTTTCTCCGGTCGCGTTCAAGCCAGCGGGCGAGATTCCAAACAGCCGCGTCATCGGGTGATCGGCAGCAGCGGAGACGCGCACCATCATCTGGATGAAGACGTCAGCAATGCCCGCAAGCGATACGGTGTCTCGCTTGAAGTCGTCGTCCATGTCGATCACCAGCGCGTGGAGAATCGACTTCGCGATGTCCATGTTGATGACGCGCTTCTGATAGAGATCATCGCGATCGGAATCGAGCACGCTCTTGAGCCCCTTCATCCGATACACGCCCTGCGAGAACTCTTGGATGAGGAGCACCAGCGCGCCCCACGACATCCCGAACTGCGAGAGCACTGTATCGACCAGGGTCATCATGTTGTCGCCGAACCCCGGCGAGCATCCCTCCTGATCATCGTTACCGACGATGATTCCCGGGAAGATCACGAGCCGAGACTCGTGGATGACGAGGCCGCTCTTGTTCGCACGCCCTCCGCGGAGGGTGGTCGCTCGCGTGCGCCACAACTCCACCTGGTTGAACTTCGGATGCGCGGCGTCCTCGTCGTAGTACTTGAAGGGCTCGAGCTCGCGTGGCTCGAACAGCTTGAAGTGGGAGATCTTCGGGATGCCCTTCTCGTTGATGGGCTCCTCGTGGGAGCGCGCATCGTTGATCACCGGGAACAGCGCGGCCCCACCGAGTGCGTTCTCGAACATGCCAGCTCTGGCAAAGAACCAATTGAGCCGCAGATCTTCGAACATCGAGCAAACCGCCTCGGACATCTCCTTGTCTCCGAGGTCGAGCTCGAACCCGCGCCGCATGCGATCGCGGGGCTTCGACTCGATCACCTTCTTCGCGATGTCGTCACCGCGCCACCGCTGCTTCGCCTCGATATCCGTCACCACCTTGAGGCGGAACTCGGATGCGGTGCTCTTGTCGCGAGACGTGCCGATCGCAGTGATCAGGTTCGCCCACGCATCGTTTCGCGCGGCGCGCGGCAGCGCGTTTACTGCCGCATCGATGGCGACCGCTTGCGGAGATACTGCGGGCGAGCGAGTGAAGAAGCTCGTGAGCCAGGACATGGACTCACCCTACCACTCGGCGCCGACATCCCCGCGCGCGTTCGATCTAGCCGCGGCGCTCGGGCTCGGGCTTCTCGCGATCCTGCCACGGCTTCTTCGAGATCTTCGCTTCGCGCTGGAGCGTTGCGACCTGCGTACGCAACCCTTCGATCTCGGCATCGAGCATCTCGATGCGCTCGACGGGACCGCGAACCGCTGCGGCCCAGTTGTCACGAACCGAATCGGTCAGCCCGTTGAAGTTCGGGATCTGCTTCCCGTCGTGCGTCTTGCCATCAGCGTTCGCGGAGTAGTCCTCGAACGCTTGCTGAGCGAACTCGCGATGCGCGCCGCGCATCGCCTGGTAAACCACCTTCGGCCGCGGGGCATCCTCGGTCCGGTGCTCGCGCGTGGGCGCTTGGCTGGCGGGACGCGTGGCGCTCGCCAGCGGAGTTGGCGAGCCATGCGCCGAACCCGGTGCACCAGCCAATACGGTCTTGGCATCGGGCGGGCTGGAGTCATCGGTGGCCGAGCCATGTGGCGCGGTCCCTTCAGCGGTGCGTGCGGGTGGAGTCGGAGCGTTGGGCTGGTTCGGGCGGTTCGGATTCGGCATGGTGAGGACAGCATACACACGCGATGCCGAAAAACAGAGCCCCCGGTGGATGGCGACCACCGGGGGCATTCCCACACCGAAGAGAGAACGTGACTTCGCGAGTCTAGCGCTCCCAGCTCATCTTGTTCAAGGCATCAATGAGTCAACGAGATAGCGCTTCCCAGCGCGCGATGTCGTCACCGATGCCGTGGAGGTAGTTCCACGCGTGCGCGCTGATATCGACCACATCATCCTCGCCGCCATCGACGCCCGTGAACGCTTTCATGACCCGAATGTAGTCCGGGACCCACTCCACTCCGCCGACCGGAACGGCTTGGATGGACCCGTCGAGGTTCTTCCACGAGTAGCGATCCGTAGTGACGATCGCGTGGCCGTTAGCGTCGATGCCCATCGGCACGAGCACGCGTCCGTTGTTCCACGCACCAGAGACGCCGAGAGCGCGCGTGAACTTGTCGCCGATCACGCTGTTCTGAGCGATGACGTCGAGGTCCGGCTCGGTCTCGCGCATGATCGCGGGAATCGCCTCGAAGGCCCCGATGGCCTCGACGCCCAGCGGTAGCTTGTAACGCTTCTGCCACGCGAGCGCCTCGCGGGTGATCTGCGGGATCGACACGCGCCGTTTCCCGATCTCGTTGATGAACATCCGTGCCTTGGGACCGTAGCCATCGCCAGCGAACGCGCCGAGCGCGCCGAAGTCTGCCGAGGTCTTGGCGCTCGCGGCCGGATCGAGCCAGAGCACGGAGCGCTTCCCCTTCCAGTCGAGCGGCATCGTGAAGCGTGCGGGGTCGCCAAAGAGTCGCGTGGCCTCGGACCGAGGGATGCCCTGCATCAGTGCCCACCACGTGAACTCGTTTCGAGCTCTGATGTCGGCGTAGTGCTCGAGTGCCGCAGCCGGGCTGTTCGGATGCGCCTCGTCGATCGTGTCCCAGAGCGGCATCGCCAGCTCCGGGTAGATCTGCTCGTCGATCGGTTCGCCAGAGGCGTCGTGGATCGCCGGCATGTTGATGATCTCCCACTTCCGCTTGCCGAGACCATCGCGGATGATCCGGCCGATCGGATCATCCTCATCCCAGCGCGTACCGACGAGGATGATGCTCGAGCCGCCCTCGAGGCGCGACATCACGTCATTCACAATGTAATTGTAGGCCTCGTCTCGCGTGAGCTTCGAGCGCGCTGCCTTCCAGCCCTTGATGATGTCGTCGACAACGATCAGGCCGCCGTTGCATCCCTTGCCGGTGATGGGACCGCCGAGCGCGGTGCTTCGCAGTCCGCCACCGTAGGTCGTGCTCCACGAATCGATCGCGCTCGAGCTGCGGTCGAGCGGGACGCCGAGCTCCTGCATCATGCCGCGCACGCTGCGTCCTGCATCGTTAGAGAGCGACTGTCCGTAGCTCGTGTAGAAGTTTCGCGAGACCGGATCGAGCATGATCCGCCAGGCGAGCGCCAGCATTAGCGTGAGGCTGTTATGCGTCGGAACGAGCCGCTCGCCCACGAGATAGAGATGATCCGGGTGCTCCACCTGGATGCACTTCCCAGGAACCGGCGTGGTGCGTTCGATGCTGATGATTGATCGTCTGCGCCGAACTCCGACCTTGGCGAAGCGCTTTCGCTCCAGCGTCCCGGGCGGTTCCCCGTCATGCGGAGTCCACTGAACCGTGTGGACATCTAGGCGACCGATGACGTCGCGGCCTTGAGCGAAGCCGGTGTGGGGGGCTTGCGTGGTGGCGCTAGGTCGGTAGCCGAGCGAGGAGACGAGCACCTCCACATCACGCGCGAGATCTGGGAGCGTGGTGACGTAACGAACGCGACCGGTCTCGCGTTCGACGTGCCCATCGCTATCGACGAGCCCAGCCATGAGCGCTCGACGTTGAGCGAGAGATGCCGTCAGATACTCCACTGGGATCCGCTTGTCGGTCCACGCTGGGGCATTGCGGATCGTCTGGGTCACGCACCGTGTGGCCGAATGCACGAAGCGCGGACCGAGCATGGCGCCCCTAGCGCTCAGCTGATTGATCACGTGTGGCGCATCATCAGGCCCGGCGGTGACCTTCGCGATTCCAGTGGTTCCGTTGCCGAGCCAGTAACCGAGCACGTACGGATCAAACGGTAGCGACCGCTCAACGCCTTGCAGTGGTTCGGTGTAACGGACCGAGAACCGATATCGCCACTTCTCCCCGTCGCGGGCCTGGAGACCAGACTCGATCATCGCGTTGGTGTCGATGACCTCCTCAGCTTTCCCGCCTCGGCGAAGAACGCTCCACTGATGCTCGCCATGGGTAACGAAACGCTCTCCATCATCGAACGTGATTAGTAGATCACACGCACCATCGGCGAACACCTCGGACACCTTCGTGACCGAGCCGTCCGGCGCGAACACGTCATCTCCGACCGCTAGATCTCCGTGTGTTCGCCAGCCCTCCGGCGTCAGAATCGGGGTGTCGTGGGCAAGTCGCTTTCCGTGGCGAGGTGGCATCGACACGCACGCGAAAACACGCTCGAAGCGAGTGCGTTCGATCAGGTTGTAGAGCGGCGCGAGGTGTCGCGGCACCGGCCAGAACCGCGGAGCGTACCGCCGCACAAACTCGCGGAACGTCTCCGCCTGCATTCGGTGAGCTCGTAGCGCTTCGAGCTCGGCGCGCTCCTCATCGGAGAGCGGCAGCGTTTCAATTGCCATCGCCTTCGCTTGGCTCGCTCGGCTCGCTCGACGCTCCCAGCAATGCGGCCTCTCGCGCGGCCAGCTCTTGCTCGCGGTGCATGCGTTGCGGCTGCGTCATCTGGAGGACCTTGACGTGAGCGAGCTGCTCGATAGAAACGTTGTTCCCACCGATTACGTTGATGTTGGTGCCGTGCTCGTTGACGATGAGGCCGGCGATCTTCGCCACTGCTTCAGCAGCGCGGACCGCCGCGATGTCCTTCCCCTTCGCTTCCGCGCGATCCATCACGCGGAGGAGTCGATTGACGAGCACGCCGGCGAGATACGGCTTCTGCGTCTCGAGTTCCTCGCCGAGCAACCGCGTGGCCTCGGTGAGATCGTTCGTCGCGGTGGTGCGCGCGATGCCGAATTGCTCCATCAGCGCAACGCGCGCCTGGCCGTACCGCATCTCGCTAATTAACTTCATCGCGACCAGCACCCGATTCGATGGCCCGCTTCGGCCGGTCTTGGGGTTCTTCGACTTCTCTCGGGTCACGACTTCGATCAACCCTACCAGATCAAGATCAATGCGTCGCTTAGGTCCTCGGCGACGGCTTGCCGGTCACCGCGTTGCGCGATTGCTGGCGCACCGTGAGGCGAATGCACGCGAACAGGTAGTGCATCGACCAATACCAGCCATCGTTACCATCGGCTGCAAGGATGTCGCTCACCTCCTCGGTGCTCATCGACTCACACGCATCCCGGGGCCTGGGATGCGCCACGGAGCTCTAACGCGGGCGATCGCAACCTCAGCCATGCGCCGATGGTAGCGCGCGGATGTGACAGCACGAGCGCCACCGCACGCTGAGCGCGCAGCAACCGGGCGATACCCATGCTCGAGTTCGGCGGTGTGGGCGTTGCAACAATCTCCGCCCATGCCGAACCCACCGAACCAGAACCAGCCGAATCCAGACCCCGCTCACCCGGAGCGTGAGCCGGGACCGATCCAAACGAACGACCCCGCGGAGGAACAACGCCGCGAACAGCGCGAAGCACGCGAACGTGAGAACGAGCGGCAGCGCGAGCTCGACAAGGCGAAGCCGTAGCTACCAGTGATTCTCGCCATCGGGAACGTAGTGAGCCCCAGCGGCTCCGCGCCGCTTCGTTCCCGGTGGCGGTCCGGCGAGCTCGCGGCTCTACCTGTCGCGAGTCGACGGCGAGGAGTCTGCCCATATTCGTTGATGGACCACCGCTGACACATATGCTTCCTGGAGCCCCATCCGACGAGCGACCGAGCGATTTGATTCTCCGTGCTCTATGCGACCGCGGATCTCTTGGATGAGATCGTGACTCGCGATGTTGTCGCTTCTGTTTCTCGCTTGCTCGGTTGATGTGCCCCATCGACAATTTCCCGGCTCGTAGTTGCCATCGCGGTTCGGGAAGCGGTCGATCGATGTTCCATCGGGGCGCTCGCCCATATCCGCGAGGAAATTATCGAAGGTCCGCCAGCGCTCGCAGACCGTGATCCCGCGGCCTCCGTAAGACGCGAATCGGTTGTTTCCCGGCCTTCTGCATCGATCCCACATCATGAGCCATGACTTGTACGTCCTGGATTTGCTTTGCCCGTGAGTGCGCGTTCGATCCCCAGCTCGTTGCGCCTTCTCGCACCCACAAGAAACGTACGCTCCTCGCATGAACGCGTACCCGATTACGATTGCATCACGACCGCAGTCGCATGCCGCTTTCCAAAGCACGGCCCCGGCATCGGAGATGCCAGCCCGCGCCACAATCACGAGTCGACCTTTCCGGGTGCCGAGTTCGATATCTATCGCCTTCATCCGTAAACCGCCCCGGCCGCTTCCAGAACTGCGTTGTGCGAGCGGACGCATTCCGCGGCGAGCCGCGGAGAATCGAACATCCCGATCAAAACGTCGTCATCACTCGGTTCGGGATAGAGCTGCGCGTAGATCGTGCGGCCGAGCTTCCGGCCAACGCGCCACTGCATCTTGAGGAGGTCACCCATCTTCGCTCTCCGGCTTCTCGCCATCGATCGAGACGAGCGTGATCGTGGTGTCGTCCGGAACCTCGAGATGCAACACGGTGGTGTAGCCATCGACGCTCCACACGGGACGCACCGCCCATGGTGGTAGCGGAACGTCCTCATCGGCTGGCGACATCCCGACCGCCCAGGTGGCGCCCGGACATTTGCCGTAGACACCGGCGACGATCACCTTGCCAGTTGATGGTGAGTCCACGAGGAACGAGCGGAGCTTGGAGTTCGCGCAGTCGTCGTGATCATCGCCCCGTCTCGTCTTCGGCTCGTACCAGCCGAACGTGTCATCGCTGGAGCCGCGGAACTCGACATCCCTCATGATGACACCGGCCGAAGCGTGAGCTTGAAACCCTCGGACTCGGAGCCGCTCACTGCGAAGAACGCAGCCATGAAATCGCGCGGCACGTTCGCCATCTTGATCTCACGCACGAAGAACGGATCCCCCATCACTTGATCGAGAGTGGCGTGCGCCTTCCTCGGGTCGCCACCTTCCCACTCCTCGACCGCGCGCTTGATCGCGCTGCGCGTGTGGCTCATCCGATCACCGCTTCGTAGGTCATCTCGAAGATGTCCGGCTTCACGGGATAGAACTCGCCCCGGATTCCTTTCACAACCCAATCACCGACGCTCGCTGTCATCGTTCCTTCGCGTGTCGCGACCAACAGGCATGGGTAGTCGAAGCCATCGGGATGCTCGGTCGAGTGGTTGCGGATCTCGGTGCCCATCTTCACCGCGCCAGCGCTCCACTCGACGATTTGCCGCGCGCTCTCTGGCGAGGAGAACTGGAATGCCTCGACCACGACTGGTTTCTTGCGAAACCTCACGACTGGCTCCTGGTTCTCCGGGTCCTCGGCAATTGCTTGTGCATGACGAGCACGCTACCGCAGCACGCTGACAAGGTGACCGCTCGCGGCGCGATCGCGAGCGGTCTTGGCGTTGGTTGCTCGGCTGGCGTCCTAACTGGGATCGCGCCCCCGGACAAATCGCGCACCGCGCCGGCATTGAACCGGCCCTCGGTGGCCGAGCGTTGCGAAGACGATCAGCTGTTGATCGAGATCGAGAGCTGGCGCGCCGATTCGGGCCCGCCCACGTGACCGTAGGCCGACACGTTGACGCTCGGTCGGCTATCCTCCACCGCCTCGACCTCGCCGACGATGAGCGCCTTCGCGGCCTCGAATTGCGCGTGGTCAGGTGCCTCGGGATTCAGCCGCTTCTCGGCCAGACCCTTGAGCACTTCCGCCTTGGTGCCACCGAGCGAGATGTTCCAGGACATGGGCGAACGCTATCATGACCGCGCGGCGCCGTGCGACGACTCCGAAAAGCCGAACGCCCCATCGACCATTCGATGAGGCGCCCGACCATTGCGAAACCCCTGGCAGGGAATCTTCAACCTACCACAGCGAGAACCGCGCGGAACTCGTCCATCGTGCACGGCTTCATCGCATGGGGGCGGCCGAGCTCGCCAGCGGCAGAGTTACCGGAGAAGAACACCAGGCGCGCCACGAGTTCGGGGCGATGGTCATGCATCCACGCGACGACATCCGCACCCGTCGCGTCACCCAGGTCGAAGTCGCTCACCACAAGATCGAACGAACCATCACCCAGGAGATCCAGCGCCTCCGCGACCGAGCCGGCCACGGTCACCACCGCGTGTGGATACACGCGGCGGAGCCACCGGCTGGTCATCATCTGAAGGGCGGCGTCGTCTTCGATGAGCAGGATGTTCATGCTCAATGGATCGTCCGGAGTGCCAAAACGTGTAGGGCAGCGATGGGGTAGCTAGTTTGCCTCGGTGGGCTCCTTGGCCTTCTCCTTGCGCTTTCCCGACGGATTGAGGCGCTTCCCCACGTGTACGCGCACGGCGGCCAGGAGGAACCGCGTGCACGAGCCATCCGGGTACACCAAACGGTTGTGACGAAGCACCTCGAGCCGCTCGCGCGCGACCTCGCGCGTCGTATCCGCGCCCGCCGCCACCCCGCCGACGTCCATCTTGTACGAGCTCCAGAGCCACGACCACGAGCTCGCGGTGGGCATCCCGCCGTCCGGTGGCGCGCCCTTCGGCTCGGTCCACCGATGCGAGGTCATCATCCATGCTGCCAGCACGCGCAGCGTCACCACATCGAACCCCGACTTGGAGCCACCCTCCTCATCGACGATCAACGGTGCGAGCTGTTCGGCACCCTCCATGCCGCGGAACAACCGCAGGAGCTCATGCGCTGGCGAGGTCACGATACCTCGTGCGCAGTGACGATGACGCCAAGACCGCCGTCCCCGGGTCCGACACTGCGCACGGAGATGTCCATCTCCACCACGTCATCGATGATCAGCGACTCGGTGCGCACGCCGGGTAAGAGCTCGTCGATGCGGATCACCGCGTAGCCAACCGCTCCGGTGGCCGCGTCACGCCATGCGAGCCGACGCATCGGATAGCGGCCGAGCCTCACGGTTCACCGCACGGATCATCAATGATGATGTGGCCCACGGACACTCCAACGATCGGACCATCCGCCACCACGCGAACCAACTCGCCACCCGAGAACACGCGACCAGTCTCCGTGTCGACGAGGCACTCCACGCCATCCGCGATCTCACGTCGGAATCGCATCGCAGATGAATAGTTGATGCTCTGCGAGCGGCCATGGTGCTCGTAGAGGTTCCCCGGCGCGCTCACGCCGCGCGCCTCGTTGCGATCGATCGCCGAACATTCTCCGCGTGCGTCACGGGCTCGAGGTGCATTGGGTAGCAGCATAGCCGCACCTGGCACCCGTGATGATCGAGTTCATGACCGGACGGGACCGGGCCTACGAAGATCTCGAACGTGTAGCGGTGCACAAGGCGCGATCTCGAGTAGCGAGCTCGGCGGCCGTGCGTGCCGTAACCCTTCGGGTTGACGTGGCGCATCCAGAGCCAGCAACCCACCTCGGGTATGGGGATGACGTTAAGCCAGAAATCCGGCGGCAAGAAAACGGATCCGAATCGGATCCGGAAATTCACACACCGGCCCCGGTTCGAGCTCGCGCTCGCTCGCGGCGGATGAGCGCGGCGCGGTGCTCGAACACCTCCGGCGTGCGGCAGATGTCGCGCTGAGCAGCTCCGCGCTTCCGAACCACCGGCCCCCGAGCGCACCGCTTGATCAGCCGGTAGCCCCCGGCGTAGCCGAGCGATGCGCAACCGGTACCGCCGCGACACCTCGGGGTATCGAGCCACTCGCGGAGATGGCGAGCTCCGGCGAGGTAGCTCGCGAGCACCGAGGCTCGAGCTCGCGCGCACGCGGCGCGGTCGTATGTTGGAATTGGAGTCATTGCTCCGCAGGAGAATTTCCCTCCGCGCTCTGGAGTGATGGTGTCGTGCCGGTAGCGCGATTCGTGGTGTGAAATTGAGAGGAGCAAGACCGGATCGACATCGAACGCGAGGCCCGCCAGGTCTGCAGCCGCGACATGTTCCACCGCGGCCGCGTACGACAGGTACGCCGGCGCCGTCCGGCGTAGCGCCTCCGCATCCGATGCGAGCGACAAGATCCACCCGAGCAGGAGCGCGATCACGCACGCCCCCAAGTGTCAGCGGCTTCGTTTCTTCGACTTCGCATTTGTCCTCGTAGCACGAGCCGTCACGTCCACGACGGTGGCCTTCGGTGCGTATCGCCTCACTGCGGTGTATCCGCGTTGGCACATCGCTTTCGAGGCGTAGGACTCACTCTTGACCAGCACCTTGCCGTTGCTCGAGATGAGCACGAAGTAGGGCTGTCCGCTCTTGTCGGACCGAATCTCGAATCTTGCTCCCATACGGGATCTTGTACCGCATCACAGGTGCAGCACGCGCCCGAACCGGTATCCGATGGCGGTTGGCGGGTCGGTGGTTACATCGCAAACCGTGACGAGCACCCAAAGCCTCGTTGGCCGCCGGCGAGTTTGGAGCGCTCGCATCACACGGTTGATCACCACCTTGAACCGCGGAGCGTGCGCCCATCCGCCGTCCGGCCTTCGCACCCAAGCGCTCATCCGTGAAGGCCGCCGATGCGCGGCACCATGTCGAGCGGCAGCTCGCGCTGGTCATCGGCATCCGTCATCTCGCGGATCGCCTTCGCAGCATCGCGTGCGTTGCGCGCAACGTGCTCGAGGTGACCGGCGGTGTTGTCCAGATACTGCGCCCGACGCTTCGATGCTTCCTCGCCCGTCACGCCGCGAGCCTCCAGCGCGAGCTTGACGGCTTCGCCGATTTGTCCCGCTTGCCACGCGTCCAGCTTCACGCCGGATGCCTTCTCGAAGGCCTCGATCTGGCTTTGGAGCCGCCGGTTCTCCATTTCGGCATTGCCGGCCACGTACTGGCGATCGCGCTCGAGCTCGGCCTTGAGCTCGTCGCGTTGCTTCTCCTTAAGCGCGTTGTGCTCGTGGCTCGGCACCCAAGAGTTGGTCACGTTGCGGATCATCGCAGCGACGAACGCGCGATCAACCGGCTTCGGCTTGAGCTTCGGCGCCTTGGTGACGGCACGGAGCACGCGGTTCTTTGGCGTGAGCACGCCCCACGTTGATGGGAGCGTGATGCCGTCGATGATCTTGATGTCGGAAACCACGAGCCACCAGAAATCGCAGTACTTGCCAACCGCATCGGCCTTGCGGGGGTCGTTGATCTCTTTCTGGACGTCTCCTCGAGAGCACTTGATCTCATAACCATGGAGCTCGTAGCCGCGGCTCGGCCAGATTCCCAGCGCCACCGCATCGGCGTGGCGGCTGACATTCGAGCCCGTGCCGTTCGCAAGTTCGGACATCACGATCCAGCCCGGCCCTTCGTGTCGCTTGCGGATGAGACCGAGCATCATGCCCCCGGTTTCGGGTCGCAGTTCGGGCACGGTGGAATCGGGTCGCCATCCCAGTACCGACCGCTCCACCCGCACTGCGAGCACGACGCTCGGCGGATCACCTGGCTCCGCTCGAACACGCCCTCCACGCCGAGCACCACGCTCGGTTCTCGCCACACCACCACGTGGATGTGATCGGGAACGCTCGCGAGATCTGGTCTCTTGCTCATGGTCTCTCCGGCTGTTGGTGTTCGAGCTGGCGCACGCGTAGTTCCAGCGGGTCTGGGATCTGGATGTCGCTCACGGATCGTAGATCCCGCACGCCTTGAGCGTGGCCTGGTGGAACTCCAGCGGGGTGTAGCGAACCCAGACCTCCGATGGATCACTTCGCCCTGGGAGCGGCGCCCTGATTTCGAAGAGCCACATCCCCGCGATTCCCGACTCCAAGATCTCCCGCGAGCACTGCCAGCACGATGGGCCACCACCGGCCACTAGGTAGCCATGGTCTCCGATCTTCACGTGGAGCATGTCGTATCGGTCGATGTCGTCGCTGGCGGGCGATTCCCGAAGGGAGCGGAGCGCTCTGGCTTCAGCATGAACGCATCGCTTCGCGCAGTCGCGAATGCACTCGGGCGATGCATCGCACCGACCGAGCGGCGCGCCGTTGTAGCCAACGCCGAAGACCACCGGATGCCCGTCCCTACCGCTGATCGCCTTCGGGTCGAACACGACCGCGCCCCGCTTGCTATTGGCGCACGGAGATTTCCGCGCCATGGACACGGCGATATCGATCATCTCGCGCGGTGGCTCCGTCACGGAGGTCCTCCGCCATCGCGTGCACCCGATGCGGTCGCAGCATCGTCTGCATCGCCGAACGCAGACGGGGACACGTACGGCAACGAGCTCAGCCGCGAGAAGTCGAGCGCCTCATCCGCAGAGTTGGCGGTGAAGGCTTGCGACACCGACCGAGTTTCGAGCGGGTGTCCGGTCGGCGTACGTTGGGTGACCCACCACGTTTGGGGATGCTTGGTGTCTTGCTTCGCGCTCCGCCCCACGAACTTCGGCACGAGCGCAAGGAGGGACAGCCGCTCTTGCGCGAGCTCGCGATCTTCCGAGCTCGGGTAGTAGCGCCGGCCGACCCAGCTCGCGTTCCGGCGAATCTCCTCCACCTGCCAGCGCTTCATCTCGACGGTTCCGCCGCCAGCACCGCAGTTGAGGCAGTGGCCGCCATCGAGTACGCCGGAGCCCCACGATCCATCGAGCGAGTCGGCGAAGCACGTGACGCAGAATGAAACGGTGGCGTTGCGTTCCTCATCGGTCAGGCGTTCGGTCATAGGTCCCTAGATACCGTCGAGGTATGACAACGAGCGTGGGTAGATCGCAATCACGCCTCCAACGCGCGCAAGACCACCCGTCATGATTTGGCGCGGCCGCAGGCTTCGATACGCGAGCGCGACCTTCGTGGCGTTGACGCGGACCGCGAACGATGGACGCTGAACGAACCCATCAACATCGTGGTGGACGGGCTGGCTCAGACCGCCGATGAACACGATCACGTAGCTCGCTCCCTCGGTCGCCTCGACCTCCGCCGATGCCACGAGCCGCGCGATTGCTGCGCGGCGTTCGCGAACACGTGCGCTCATGGTGGTCCGCCGCGGCGAAGTCTTCGCCACTCGCGCCACGCGAGAGACACTTTCGCCTCGTTGATGGCCATCTTGAGCGATGGCAGCCGCTCGTTGTGCACGGCAGATCCTAGGCCGCCACACCAAACCAGCACACCCTCAGGGATCGGTTCCAGGTGCGCAGCCCGGATGATCGCCGCGCGTTCCTCTCGCCCGCTCACGCAACCTCGACTCTTGCGAGCGGATGCCGGGCTCGCCACCATCGCCGCCACGCCGGGTACGCGAGGAACAAGCCGACGCCGGCGAGCGCTGACCACGAGCGGTGCATCACGAAGTATGCGCACCACATGGTCTCCTTGGCGAGCAGGTAGCGCACAGCCCAGCGATGGCAGGCGACGCTCGGGCGCACACGCGCAGCATCACGTTCTGCGAGTCGCTCAGCTACTTGCGCGTGCCCGAACGTGAGCACCACAGCGGTCGCGCCGAGCAGCTCGACCGCTCCACCTCCGCTCGCGATCGCGACGGTCGCCAAGACCACCGTGACCACGGCCATCTCCACCATCCACGTGCGGATCATGGTGCCGTCCTCGCCTTGCGCCGCTTGCCCACGAGGTTGCTCAAGCGCTCGACCTCGAACGATGAGGCTTCTGCGATGGCCTCATCGATCACGATTGACGACTCACCTGCGGCGAGTTCGCGCTGGGCCAGGATCATCTGGTGCGCGGGGCAGTGCTTGCTGTGCTCGGTACCGGTCTCCTCTTTGACGACGGGGAATGCGCAGATACAAACGGAAAGCACGCCGACCATCCCCATCCGCTTCCGATATGCCGTCTCGTGCAATTGGCGAATGCTCATCCTCATTGGACATCCACCCATGACCGGCCTTCGAGCACGGCGCGAACGAGATATCTGTCGATCCCCATCCACTTCGCGATCGCGGTCGAGCTCCGTTGCCCATGATCGAACCGGCCGCGAATCTCCAACACCAGCAATTCGGTAAGCCGCCTTGCTGAAAGCGGGTGGCTGTGCGGTGGGAGACGTACGATCGCGATGATGGTAAGTCGCCCGAAGACATCGCCAACGTTTGCTTGCTGTCGCGGTTGTCTCATCAGCGATCCCTTTCGCGGTGGCGGTCCACCGCACCATCCGTGATGCGCACGAGGTCCACGAGCGAGAACGCGCACCAGAATGCGAACGATGTCTCCGCGTCGTGCACCAGCGCACGATCGAGCATGACGAACACAACCCCGCGGATCACGCACCACCCGAGGAAGTTGACGAGCTCGCGGCTCATCGCTCGGCCCGCCGAATCTGCGCGCGCAGGTTGTTCCGTTGGCGCGTGAGTTCGTCGATCTCCTCGGCCAGTCGCTTCGCCTCTTTGTTGGCTTGGTGGAGCGTGAACTTCGCAACAGAGAGATCGCGCGCCATCTTGCGCAGGAACCACCACGGATCGAGCTCGACACCACAGAACTGGCACGTGAGCGAGGCCGCAGCCTCGTCCACATCGGCAGCAGCGTGGGTGCAGTCGCTGATGCGCTTGCGCTTGATCCACACCTCGAGATCGAGAATGTCACTCATCGCTCTGTCCTTACCGTTCGCTGGCCTTCGAGGTCATCCCAGACGGTTGGACACCGGAGGCACAGCGCGAACGTTCCGACGAGCGGGTCCGAGCCCGCGAGCTCCGCGTTGACCGCGAGCACGCGCCACTTGTGACCGACGAGCGTGCACCACACACGCGCCAGGATCACCGGCATACGGCCACCCTGCTCTCTGACTTCGTGGCGACCATCACGGATCGCGCGCGCAACCTGTCGGCCATCTTCATCGCGCTCAACGAGCACAGCGGATTGCCATCGCGCATCGACTCGAGATCCCACCACAGTGCAACGAGGTTGTGCTCGTGGGCCGTCCGGGGAACCACCGGGCACATCAACTCGGCCTGTGCTCGGGTGATACGCTCAGCCTTCGTCATCCGCTTCAGGTGTATCAAACCGGTCTGACGGCATCCATCTCAAGTTCGGCGGCGGGCGCAAACAGTTTTGACTTGATGATGTCGTCCGCGTCCGTGGGCGGGATCTGGATCTTGAACTCGCCACCGGCCTCGATGCGCGAGCGCACCTGGATAATCCAGGCCCGAAACTCGGGATCGAGGAGGTCGGCAAAACGGCACGTCACGTGTGCGCTCGTGAATGCCTTGCCGGTGATGGCGGCGCGGCGCCAGTTTACTTGGGTGGTGGATAGCTCGAGCTTTGTAGCCATAGCGGCATCATCGTAGCGCGCTCTGACATCAGGGGATCGCGCTACTCTCTGGCATGCCGTCACGCATCCGCTGTTTCCTGCTCACGTCCACTGACGAGATCTTGCTCAGTCTCCGTCGATTCGCATTGGATGGCGACACCGGGCCATGCGGTCGGACGGCGCCGCGCTACCCCGGCGGAGACGTCGTTACCTGGAACCATCACGATGCGGAGATCTCGATCGGGCGTGAGCGCGGGACCATCGAGTCATCGCTCGACGGAGACCACACGGGCAAGACCGTGTCGATCGACGATGCGCGATGGCCGGAACGGTGCGTGTGCGGCTTCGTGTTCCGCGCCGATGACGCGCGCCAGGAGAGCCGCTCGCGCCTCTACAAGCGCAGCGATACCGGCGAGCTCGTGACCATCAGCAACGCGCCAGCGGGCGCTCTATACGACTCTGGCTCGTTCAACGACATCGACGGATATCAGCGGAACGGGCCGCGAGAATCCATCGTGTGCAAGACGCCAGCGGGCGAGTGGCTGATCGACGGCCCGGCAAGCAATGGCCCAGGATGGACGCGCACGGGCACGCTACCGGACATCGTGGTCACGCCATCGATCGGTATTGGGTCTCCGCAGCGGATGCACGGCTGGCTCGGCGGACCGAACCACAACGAGCCCGGCTGGCTCGTGATCGACATGCCCTAGCCGGCGATGATTGTTGCGCTCGGCTGCTACGTACTCGCGCATCGCGGCGAGTTGATCGCGTCGATGGTCGCGAGCATTCGGATACCAGCGCGGACGACGACTCGCCGCTCAGCGCTCGCGAGCGACACCGCGCGGCCGCCCTCGACGCCGGAGGCGCACCCGGTGCCGGGGAACGTCAGGTGCGGCGGGAGCGCCTGGATCAGGCTGAGCGATCGCAACGCGTGCTCGATCCTCGAGCCGACCTTGCAGGTATCGCGAGCTTCGCTTCAGCTGCTCGGCACTCAGCTCGACACCCAACTCTTCGAGCTGCGCGACCAGCTGCGCGTGAGCGGCGAGTTCTTGCTGAGCTGCGATTCCGCGAGCCGCGACGTCGCGCTCGAGCTTGAACACGACCTCGTCGGCCTCGATCGCAGCTTCGTCGTTGCCCACCGACCGGTAGTACTCGGCGATCCGCCGATGGAGCTGCATGGCGTTGAGATCTTCCTCGTCCCGCTTGTCGGCTCTGGGATCGCTCGCGTCGCATCGAAGCTGACGATGTCCTGCACCATCGGCGCGGGCCTTCGCGTATGCCTCGATCACGTCCCGGCGGTAGATGCGGATCCCATCCGGCCGGGTCGCGCCAGCGTCGACTCGTTCCGGCCGTAGGTGTTCGTCGAGTTGCTGCACGCGAACGACCTGAAGGCCCAAAATCTCCGCCGCAGCCGCTGTCGTTACCCACGTTGACTTCATGCGTGGGCATATGCCCATATTCCAATCCGGATTGCAACTCCCACCCCGCTGCCGGTCTGATCCCGCCCGCTCGGGCGGTCTTGTAATAACCGACCGTATTTGACAAGCTATGCCCATGGCCGCAAATCGCCGGAAGCGGGCAGTACAGGGCACCCGCATTGACCCCCCGTTTTCTACAAGGGGGGCGATACGTGTGGCGATCTACCACCGCGTATCCACGCTCGACCAAGATCAGGGTCTCGCTCGGGCAGAACTTGAATCGTGGGTCGACCGTCACGGTGGAGTCGTGGCGCTGTGTATCGAGGAGTCGGCGAGCGGTGCGTGGAACGGTCGCCCAGGTCTCCAGCGCGTGCTCGAAGCTGCCCGCAAGGGAGAGATTGATGCGGTCGCGGTGTGGAAGATGGATCGCTGGGGACGCTCAACTCTCGATGTGCTCGCGAACATCGAGGCGCTCAAGGACGCTGGCGTGCGCTTCGTCGCGACCTCGCAGGGAATCGACGTGAAGCCTGGCGGCGATGCAATCAGCGGCCTGATCCTCACCGTGCTCGCGGGTGTTGCAACGTTCGAGCGCACGCTGATTCGGGAGCGCACCATGCTCGGACTTGATCGCGCTCGTCGGTCGGGGAAACGGCTCGGCCGGCCTCCGGTGAACGGTCCCTCATCGGCGGCTGTCATCGAGTTGCGGCGTCAAGGCAAGTCGTGGTCAACGATCGCAAAGGAACTGCGCTGTACCGTCGGCGTCGCGCGGCTGCGCGCGGCTGACGCGAACAACCCGGAGGGTGGAGTGAAGCAAGCCATGGGACCCACCAGCACCAAGCGACGAAGCACTCAACGGGCGGTGCGGTCGTGATGACAATCGGTTTCGGCGTCGGCCTCGTGATTGGCGCCCTCATGTTCACCAGCTGGATCCTCTGGATCATCTGGTCGGCCATGACGGTGTCTCGCCTGGGTCGTATCGCGAGGACGCTTGAGGATATTCGCGACGCCACGCTTCGTGGAGAGCGGCTGCCGCCGACACCCGACAAGGCGCTACTTGCGAGGCGCGCTCGGTTGCAGGCCGGCGCAAAGAAGGCGGACGAGTCGTGAGTGCCTCGCGCACCACGCGAGCCAGGCGCCCCGCAGCTCAGAGGGCGCGATCGCGATCTGTTCCGGACGCCTCTCGTGCCACCCGCTTCGCGCGAGCGGCCGCAGCTCCTCGCCCTGACGCTCCATCATCCTGCGGTCTCCCTGCGCCACGCCTCGAGCTTGGCGAGCCGCTGATACTTCTCGTCGGTGGTGTGGCCATCCCATGTGCCGGGATACGGCTTCAGGTGCTGGAACATCGGCAGCCCGCGATCGTGGATGTGCCACGACACCTGGCCCGTCGGCAGGTCGATGAACACGATGTGCATCCACTCGCGGTCCCAACTCGCATCCGACTCGTCGTGAAGTCCGAGGCCGTGGCGCCAGCCGAGCATCGTGGCCATCGTGACGAGCGCGGCCACGCACTGGTTCCGCTCGTGGTACGCGGCATCCTTCGCGGCGCGTTCGCGTTCGCGCTCCTTCGTCACTTGCTCGTGAGCAAGGCGTATCGCACCCACCACGCTTGAATCCGCGGCCGCCTCATCTACCAGCTTGCGCGCGTATGCTCTACCGGATGCGCGGAGCTCGGTCTCGATGAACGCTGCCGCCTCCTTCATCGCTCCAAGCATCGCGTCGATGACCCATTCGTGCGGCTCGAACGGCTCGGCGTAGTAGCTCTGTGGCTTGGCCTTGGCGCTCGCGCGTGCGATCTCGATCAGGCGTTCTCGGTTCATGGGCTCTCGTTCGGTTCGAGGTTGGGGAGCGAGTCGATCGGTAGCTTCATCGTTCCTGGCGTGACGACATCAAGATCGAACGCGAGGTGTTTCAGCGCGCAGATGGCCAGGTGGGTCCACGGCATCTCCTTGAACGTGCCGCGCTTGCGCCATGCGTTAGTGCGCCGCATGTTCGGGAGCTGGAGCTCGCCGCAGAAGCGGCAGTAGACATCGCCGCGCTCGTCACCGAATCCGCCACCGCGACCGCGCCACATGTATGCGGTTTCGAATCGGCTCTGAGGAAAGCGCTCGCGTGCATGCCGCAAAGCAACATCGATCAAATTATCGATGTCATCGTGAAGCGCGGCGACATCTCGCCGACCGTTCTCGTCCTGGTCGGCTAGGAGTGCATCGAGCACGATGCTCGCGTGCTCGCGGAACGGATCGATGAGCGCGCGAATGGCAGAGCGTTTCGCATCCGCTCGCTCTTTGCGCCGCGCCTCCGCTGCGATCGCCGCGCGTTGCTTCGCGGCCTCGACCCGAGTCAGATGCCGCTGCGCGTTCGAGGACATCAGGGCCCAGCCTCGCGCGTCGGATCGCGGTAGTCGGCGAAGTGCTCACGCACCCCGCGCGCGGCCATGCGCCATTGCGGGATCCCCGAGCTCGGAACGATTCGCCACTCGAGGCGTGCACGGCGCGCCATGAGCTCGCCAGCGATGTGCGCGAGTTCCGCCCCTGACTGTGCGAGCACGAGATGCTCGGGATCGATACTGAGCTCGTCGATTGGTTCCCAGACCCCGCGCTCCACCTCGACTTCCACGACGCGCCGGCGCTGGTTCGTCGGCGGTAACGCGAGCATCGCTTGCAATCCACGCAAGCGGCACCATCCCTCGGGATCGTCGTGCAACAACCGCGTGATCCAGGATGGCGTATCTTGATCGTGTTGCTTGGCTTGTGCGGGCATCGGTGCATGGTGGCCGTTTATCTTGTTCGCTGCTGTCATGTGTTCCCTGTAGGCTCGGTGAGGTTTCCGTCAGCGGGCGCTGGCGCACATCGCCGTTCGAGAGCGCTCTCCAGATCCAAGATCGTGACGGGCACAGGCCATAGCCCGATGCGCTTGAGCAACGCGCGAGCTCGCCGGCGATGAAGCACCACGAACTCCACGCCTTCGGTCTGGCGATGCTCGAGTTCGGCCACGTCCGGGTAACCGGCTGCGGTGAGAAGCGCGCGAGAGATGATCATCGAGGCGCACTCGACGACGAGACACCACTCGTTGGTGCAGTCGCATGTTTCGATGCCGCAGAGCCCGTAGGCGAAGTGGTAGCGACCATCGTCATCGCCAGCAACGAGCACATGTCCGAGCTCGTGCGCTGGACCCCAGCGGTTCCACATGATGGAGGGAGAGAACGATGCCGGATGCGACCAGCGCTTGGCGGCCGAGCGAAGCCATCGCAGCGTTGGTGCACCTTGCGCGCGCTTCGCGGTCGGAGACGCGCGCCAACGCCGAGTGACCGGAACGAACGCGAACACCTCGCTCACCGGCCGGTGGCCTTGCGCAACGCGAACTCGCGAAGCATCTCGGTACACAACTCCTCCACTGCCGTCACCTTCCGCTCGGTTCGGTTGATCGTTTCGATCCATGGTGGCGTGTCGAACTGGATCGGAGTGGGCGTCGGAAGCGGATCGTCGCTGGTTTCCTTCCGCCACGCCGCGAGCATCGCGCCCACGCGGTTGCACGTGTAGCAACAGTGATGGCCTTCGGGATAGCCAAGATCGATCGAGCAATCCATCCCGGTGCTGTCCTGGTGACCGATGAGCACGTGATCGATCTCCTCGCGCATGTTGCGCAACGTGGCCATCGATTCCTTCGAGTGTCCGTCCATCAGATTCTCCTCGGTGGTGTGAACGCGCGCGCGGCTGCCATGCTCGGACAGCTATCGACCAGCCAATCCGTGGAAGCATCGTCCGGAGCGCCGCGCTCGATCAAGATACGACGTATCTCGTCGCGGTCGATGCGCTCCTCGGTGGCCTCTTGCGGTGCTCGACCTGGCGTGGGCTCGTCGAGCGTGATCCCGACCTCGTGCAAGAGGTACCGAAGCCGCTTGCTGTCAGCCTCGCTCATCGCTTCCCAACGAACGCGTTGCGTAGATCGCGTGGCGTGAACCCGGAGCACGCGATACACCAACGCTCCGAACGAGGGAACGAACGCTCGCGCCATGGAGGAATAACGATCGCTCGACGACAACCGGAGCACGGGACGCGTGTGCGGGTGTCGCTCATCCACCACCGCGCTTGAGCGTCTCGCTCGCCTTCTCGAACCCCTCCTCCATCACGAGCTTGAGCAACCGCCCCATGTCCTCCGGCTCGTCGGGCTCGCGACGTTGCTCGAGCTCGTGGCGCGCTGGCGCCGGTGCGAGCTCGGCGCGCTGGAGTTGTGCGTTGCGGGCGCCGTTGGATGCCTGCGCCTCGGTGCGCTCGGCCTTCGCGATGGCCTCGTACGCGTCGATGAACCGTGCGCGCGTCGCGACCATCGTGGTGGCCTCGCTCGCGCAGATGTCGCTCCAGTTCAACGCCGCGACCACGCGCGCGACCACCGGGTCACCCCACTGGAAATCGATCCCGGGCCAGCGATGCGAGCCGTATTTCGAGACCGCCGCGAGCACTTCGCCCCAGGCTTCGAGCCCGGTGCGACGAGCTCCGCGCGCGAGCACGCCGACGACCTCCGCGCGAATCTCCGCCACCGTCGGGATCTTCTTCGCCGAGCGCGAGAGCCGGATGATGGCCGCGCGCGTCGGTGCGGCATCGAGGTCCACAAGCCCCGCGACGTAGAACGCGAGCATCCCGTCGATGTCCGTCGCGCTCATGAACGTGCGTTGTGTCGGGTATCCGGCCATTAAGAATTTGACTACGTCTCTCGCTTCGGAGGGAGTCATTTCGCGGAAACTACATCGCCAGTCTGACAACCATCGACATTGCCACTCTCGCCAGGAAACTGCCGCTCAAAGGCCGCGTCGATCTCGGCGAACACGTCGCGTGGCTTGCGCCGCTCGTCGCGCTCGGCCTGGAGCCGCTCGCGTTCGGCGCGGTCCGCGACGTCGGCGGCCGTGGTGGCCAGCAAGAGCGCCCACGACTTCGGCTCGGCCAGCGACCAGGACAGCCACCGCAGCTGACCGCGTGGGGTCCGTGCCTCGGCTGCGGCTATCTCGAGCACGTGCTCCAAGTCGCCAGCTGGGTCCACGCTTTCGCGAAGCCGGGCCATGAGCTCCACCTCGCCCCGGCCCATGAGAGACACCGGCCGACCAGGAGATACCTTGCGCGCGGCAGCCACCGCCACCCGCAGCGCGTTCACCCGCGCTGGGAACCCGTGTACCAGAGCCCTCCGCGCCATGACCTCGGGATCCGGAGCGGCATCGCTGGCTTGCACGGAGAGGCCTCTGGTTTGCCCCAGGAGCGCGTTTCCGGATTTCCCCGCGGGATTGCCGGGGTCAGGTTCCGAGCGCTCCTGCGCGAAACTACCGGTGTACGGTACCGGTACGGCAGTAGGCACCGGTGCATGCGACGGCTCGACCTCGGCTATGTGTTCCCCGTTACCATGTGACCCTGTAATTGTACCCTGGGTCACCGTAGGCCTGCTATGTGTACGGTCGTGTACGAGATCATCCGACCGATCGCCGTGGGGATCCGGAGGCTCCGGAACGCCGAGATCCGGAGACCAAAACCCCGAAACCCCACCCCCTAAAACAGGGGAGAGATCAGGATCAGGATCGCGCGCGGGTCGAGGACGAGTCCCCCTACTCGTCGGGGACGAGTCTCGAACTCGTCTGAGACTCGTCTCGAACGAGTTCAGAAATGCGTTTGTATAGGGTTTTTCGTCATCGGAGCGATTAGCGTCCAGCGATTCGGCGAACCGTTGAAGCTGATCCAAGTACCCACACTTGAGATCGCACTCCGGCACTTCGACCCACGTTCTAGCCCAGTGCCGAAGCTGGTTCGGCGAACCTGGCTTGGCGCTCTCGCGTGGCAAACCAGCGCCATCCTGAAGTGCCTTCGGAAGGAGGATGACGCCAGCCTCCCAGTCAGCGACCGCCATCCCGTGCGACTCAATTTCCGCCCATGCGCCACGAAGGCCGCTCACTGACCACCGGAGATCATCCGCGATGACCGCCTCGGTGGCGACCACGACCCCGGGAAAGATGGTGGTTCGCGGCCCGCACAGAAGGTAAATCCAGAGGTCCCGCGCGTTGGGCGGTGGCGCGGTGAGCGCGCGGAATCGGCGGTCGCACCACATCGCGGTTTCGATCTTGCGATAGCGCGTCATCCCACACCCCGACGCTTCAGCCTTTCGGACACCGTCCGGATGGTCGCTATGGTGGCAAAGCCCTCCCAATGCGCCCGCATCGCGTCACGTTTGGAAACGATGGTCTCGAAGGTTTCCCGACTCTCGCGCGCGCAGGAATTCGCGTCCCGCACGATGTCGCTACCGGTAAATCGAATGACCGCATCGACTCCAACTCGAAGCAGCGCCCGATCACGTGCGCGATCGTACGACGCCTGTTGAACCGTCCTCTCGTGGAATTCCCTTCCATCACACTCGATGACCAGCGTCACCGCAGTGCTCCAGATCAAGACATCGGCGTCGTATCCGACGATGGTAGCCTGGCGGAGCAACGCGGTTTCCCACGAGTTCACCACCCCGTAAAACGGGGAATCCTCCTTGGGCCATGAACGCCCGAGTTCGTCCGCCTCGAATCTGATGGGCGTGTCCCACTCGTTCGTCACATCGACGAAATTATCCCCGGCCATCGACTGCTGAAGCGCGGCCAAAAGCAGGCGCTCGATGTGGCTCGCCTTCCGCATCACCGCACCTCGGGATCGGATGTGTCGCTCGGCGCCGGCGTGCCGCCCCTCGATGCTGACGCGACGGATGCCGCCTTGAAGCGGTATTTCTCGTCCAGCGCGGACATGAGATTCATCACCGAGCCGGAGTCTCCGGCCACCGTGATCCCGCCCGCCGTGAGGGTTCCCGACCAGCGGATCGCCTCCGCGTCATAGTCGAGCTCGAACCGAGCTCCGTGCGGCAACCGCGGCCGCTCCCAGGGCGGGACCTTGAACCGCTCGCCCCGCGCAGCGCGCGCGATCTTGGCGGCAGCCTGGGCCTCCTCGGGGCTTGGCCCCTTTGGCTTCGAGGGGTCTCGAGGCGGACGGCGCGCGCGAGAGCTGGAGCGAGGCTCGGGATCCGGCTGGGAGAACTTGAGGCGCCGCGGGGTCGGCGTTGCGGTGTCAGGGCGATGGGATACGGTCATCGAGTCGATCCTCCTAATCGAAGTCACCGGCCCCTCGTTGCTTGGGGGCCGTCCGAGTTTTCGGGGTCCGGATTGCTTCCAGCCGCCACCCTCGCACATCGGGGTGACGTTCGGGAGTGGTCCGGAGCGTCCGGAGATCAGCGGGGATCGTGCCGGTCGCGAACTACGGCCAGTCGTAGAAGCGGGCGCCGAACCGATCGATCTCGACGATCGCTGGCGCGAGAACGGCGAACGTCTCCGCCATGTTCTCCGCCTCGGCAAGATCAGCCTGACGGCAGAAATCATGCATCGACCGCACGATCTCGCCAGCGCTGGCGCCTGCGCCCGAACGCGCCACCCCGAGAATGACCGCGAGAGTCTTTCCGAGGTCGCGATCGCGATTTCCCCACACGCGGAAGCTCAGCAGTCGGATCAAGTCATCCGAATGCAGCCCACAACGCTGCTGACTAGGAACCACGTAGCGCTTCTCTGGATTGCCGCGCGGGAACCCGGCCATTTTCTGGCGCTCTCGGTGCCCCGCCTCTGCGTCGAGCCGAATCTGGTGGAGCCAGGGCTCGACGATGGCGAGCGAGTTCTCCTCGTGCGCGAAGACATCGCGCCATTTGGCGGAGCGCAGCAACTCGCGGACGATCGTGCAATCAGTCTCGTGCTGGGTGAGCGGGCGCCCGTCGCCGATCACGAATCCGTTGTGCGATTCGATCCAGACGCCACGCCTCGGCTCGTCGGCGATCGCCTCGCGTTCCTCCTTCGTGAGCGCGCGATCGTCGAGAATCGACGCCGCCGAATCGCTCACGCTGCACCACGCACGCGCACGTTGATGGCCACGAACGCATCCTCGAGATCCGACTCGTACACGAACTCCTGCACCTCGGTTGCTGTCGCTGGCGGCCGCGGAATCACCTCCGACACCATCTCGAGCGGCACCTTGCGGTGCTTCGCGCGGCACTTGCGGCACAGCTTGCCGTGGGTCGCGAGCCCGTGCGCGCGATTGTTGAGACACCAGCCATCGCCAGCGAGCTCAGCGCGGCGAGCCTTCGAGTTCGCGCGTTGCTTCTCGAGAATCTGCTCGCGGGTCTTCACGCGCAGATCCTCGCGCGCGGCAACACCGCGTTGACCCGCTCGACGAGCTCGGGTGTGGCGTGGCGGAGACCCTGCGCTCCCTTCCACGGTATGCGATCGTCGGCGGCCAGCTCGCGCACGTCTTCGAGGAGCCACCCGCACGGACCGAAATACCACCGGTGCTGATCGGGCGGCAGCGTGTCCACCTTCGTCACGCACCGCGTGATGGTCGCGACACCGACCACGCACGCGCTCGGATAGAGATCCTTGCGACCGGGGAACCCGTCCAGCCCGAGCCGGAGGAAGAACCCGATCGCATCGGCATCCCATGACTTCGCGGCGTGGATGATGAACCGCTGGCCGATGCACTCGATCGGAGGGAGCCAGCTGCGGTTCTCGATCCGTTTCGACGCGTTGAAGATGCCCCAGCACCAGGGCTGGCTGAAGCTCAAGATCCGCATGTGAATAACTCCGGTGTTTTCCGACGGGACAGCCGCTGTTGAAATCCTGTGATTCGCGCGCTCATCCGCACGTCGTTTGAATCCTCCGCCACTCGCACTGGCGATGCTTCCCGCGAGGTGAGCTGCCGTACGGATAGCGCCGTTCGATCGCGCCCATCGCCACGAGCCGGTAGAGGCGCTGGGTGATGCCAGGGATGGAGAGGTGCGGATCGACCGCGAGGCGAATCACATCGGTGGTCTGCCACTCGTTCGTCACGTGATCGAACGTGGCAGCAGCGCGCCGCGGCAGCACCATGATCCCGGTCCCGCCGCACCTCGAGCACGCTGCGGTTGGTAGCGAACCGCTCATCGCGAGCGCCCCGCGTCCGCCAGTTGCGCTCGCAGGCTCCCTATCTCGGCGAGCATCGCAGCGCGCTGCGACTCCCAACACCTCATCGGGGAACGGGGTCTCGTTCGTGACGCGAACGATGGTTGCGAGTAGCTCATCCCGTCTAGTTCGGAGCGAGACGATCTCGGCGCGCAGCCGCTTGATCGTCTCGATGTGCTCGGTGCAGGTGTCATCGCACGAGCAGTCGGCGTCCTCGTCATCGCTCGTGTCGCCGCAATCGATGCACGTCCATCGGCTCACGACCGCACTCCAGCGATGCAACCGACTGACGAGTCCGTGCCGCACGCGAGGCACGCGAGGTCCTCATCGTGGTGGTGGAACTGCTCAGCGCGACGCTTCGCGCGGTTCGGCGTGACCACGCCGGCGTCGTTGCAAAGCACCTCGAGATCGCGGTCCGGAGAGATCACCGCCTCGACATCGCGACCAGCGCGCAGGAACCACGCGCGATCCATCTCGCCGTGTTCGGCCTCGATGACCTCGTGTCCGGCATCGCGAAGGCGTCGCACGCCGCGGCGTCCGACGGATACATCAACCACGACCTTCATCCCGCCTCGCTCTTGACTGCGCTGCGCTCGCTCTCGCTCAGCCGCAGCCGTGCGATCTCGCGCAGTGCTATGTCGAGCGCTTGCTCGGTGACGGCCTGTGCGCGCGTCAACCGCTCGACCTCGCGCCTCGCCTCGTCGCGCTCGTCTCCCAGTTGCGCCTCCCAATTTGAACGCCACGCGTGATCGGTATCGCGCGCCAACGCATCCACGGCCTCATCCCGCTCGGCGGTGAGTGTGGCGCGGAGTTTGGCTTCCGCTTCTCGTTCGCTGGCGTTCCAGTTGTTCAGCAGATCGATGGTGGCCAGCGATTGATCGCGCTCGGCTTGCGCGGCGGCCAGACGCTCGCTCGCTTCGATCAGCGCCTGCGCGAGTAACTCAGCGTCGTTGGAGTGCCGACGTGCGAGCCCGCTCATACGGATGAGCGCCTTCATCGAAGGAAGATCAGACGGTTCTTCCAAGATCACGAGATCTTCGTCAGCACGCTCCACCTTGGCCCGCGCCAGCCGCAGCGCCTCGTCGATATCAGCCACCGCGCACCGCCTTGTCTGCAAGCGCCGCGAGCTCGAAGCGCTTCACGAGATCGTTCCAGTCGGCGGCCGCACGACGTCGTGCGAGATCGCTCCAGTCCTTGGTGTTCCAGCACATCTCGAGCTGGCTACCGAAGCAGGGGCGGAGGCCGAACCAGCGTCGGCACTCGAAGCGATAACCGACCACCGGCTCTCTTAGCGGCGCGAAGCGAGTCCCCATATCGTATGCGCTGTGAGATCGAGGGATGCGATCGCATCGCGGGCACGGCACTGGCGCCTCGTTGATCTCGGGCCACCGGTTAGTCATCGCTCGGCTCCTCGACGATGACGCGCGCCAGGAACCCGGCGAGATGCTTCGGGCCGTCCTCTGGTTCGCCGTTGTCACAGTGGTCATGCCCGGGATCGGTCACATCCACATCAGCGACCGCGTTGTCCCAGCCGCATCCCTCGTACCAGTGGAACGAGCGCCACTTTCCGCCCGCGATGTCGGCGCCACTCGCTGCAATCTCAGCCGCGCGGATTTCGATCCTCACTTCTGGCGGGTCATCGTTCGCCGGTCCGAGACCTTCGCAATCCCCATTCTGTGCGTTGTGCGCCGGTCCCCAATTCGGAGCCACGCAACAGCACGAGAACAGGATCCCGTCCGGATCCGGTTCGCGCGTCTCCGCGTTGTAAGACGGATGCACCACGTTAGCGAGCGACGCGAATCCCGAGCGCCATCCGGTGTGGCGCGTGGTGCACCGAAAGATCTCCTGGTCACAACACGGGCACGTGTTGACGGGATCCATGCCCCACGTTTCCGGGCGATAGCGGTCGGGGTCCGCAGCGATCGTGGCGCGCATCGAATCGGCGAGCGGTCCGCTGCCGAGTACGCGCGGCAACGCTGGCTTGACCGGCTCAGCCATCACCGCACCTCGATCGAGCGCTGATGCTTGTCGTCCCAATGGATCCTGCACAGCCCGTGTTTGCTCTCGAGCTCGCGGAGCGCCTGCGCGGCGGTGCGCCCATCGCGGTTCTGATGGAGCTCGGCGTTCGCGACAACCACCCGCGTCGTGCGCTGGTTGGACACGGCCACCAGGAGCTTGAGGTAGACCACCGCTTGTGGTCCAGATAGCTGGTCGAGCAACCTCGAGCACACGAGCCGCTTGATGGTCGAATCGGCATCGAGACCTGGGTTCAGCCGGGGCGACTTGACCCGCGGCAGGGGGGAGCGTTTGGGCATGCGCGAGACCCTATCATACCCCCATGACTCCGATGGCACCCATACCGAGATCGGCATAGGATGTCAGACGGCTGGCGTAGGGTCGCTCCATGGCGAAGAAACAATCGCGACGCTCGGTGTCGATCAACCGCAAGCTGTTCACCATCGCGACCGCACAGGCAGAGAGCGATGGCAAAACGTTCTCGCACTGGGTCTCCGACCTGATCATCGCAGCGCGCCCGGCGGCCGCGGGGATCGACGTGCATCACGTCTCTCCGAACATCGTGGCGCGGATTCGCAAGGCGAAGGCGACGAACACCGCACGCGAGATGGTGCGCAGGGCGAAGCGCAGCGCGAACGGAGCTCGCGCGTGAGCCTCTCACCCTCGCAAATCGAGCGACGGCTCGGCGGAATCACGGCCACGGACATCTCTGCGGTGTGCGGCGTGAACCCGTACAAGAGCCCGATCACCGTCTTCCAGGAAAAGCGCGGCGAGATCCCGCCGAGCCCGGACACCGAAGCCAGCTTGTGGGGCCAGCGCCTCGAGCCGCTCATCCGTAACGACTACGAGACGCGCCATGGGGTGCGCGTCGAACGCGTTGGGACGCTCGCGCATCCACGCTTCCCCTGGATCATCGCCAGCCCGGACGGCCTCGTGTATCCCGATGGCGCCATCAACGCGACGAAGGGGCTCGAGATCAAGACGCACGTGTGGCGGTTCGCCTGGATGTACGGCGCGCCGAACACCGATGAGGTGCCGCTCTGGGAGTTGCTCCAGTGCGAATGGGGGATGGCCGTCACCGGACTGGAACGGTGGGACCTCTGCGCGTTCATCGATGGGAAGCCGACCGACTACATCATCGACCGCGACGACGATCTAATCGCGATGATGGTCGAACGTGCGGAGAGGTTCCGCATCGACAACATCGAGGGCGGCGAGATGCCCGATCCCGACGGAAGCAAGGGGTTCACCGACTTTCTCCAGAGCCGGTGGAAGGAGACCACTGCGGCGCTCGTGGACATCACCGACGATGCCGAGACGCTCGCGCTCATCCAGCACGCTCACGAGTTCCACGCGGCCATCGCGCACGCCGAAGACGAGCTCGAGGTCGCACAGCAACAGCTGAAGCTGAAGATCGGCGATGCGCCTGGCATCACGTGGAAGTCGATCGAGCATCGCAAGCCGCAGAAGATCACCTGGAAGCACAACCGCGATGGCACCAAGGTTAACCACGCTGCCGTCGTGCTCGAGATGCGCCAGCGAGCACAGCTCGCGCTCGATGGTGCTGGCCCCGCGCTAGAGGACATCCGGCTATGCGCCAACGATGACGGCCTAGCTGCGCTCGCAGCCATCGAGGCGACACTCTCAGAGCTGGCCTCCGACATCATCGAACAAGATCACACCCGCGTGGTAACTGGTGCACGCACGTTCCGCTGGCCGTACGCCTGGCAACGCTCGAAGACCAAGACCACCGAGACCGCAACCCAACCCGACAACGCAACCGAGGAGAACTGACAGATGAGCGATGACACCGAGACCACCGACATGACCGAGACCGAGGACAACGGCCTAGCCCGCAACGGCACCCACAGCGCCGGCGCTATCCAACGTCGCGGCTTCGCGGAGACATCGGTATCCATGGGCAACGCTGCAACCGAAGCGCTCATCGCGCAAGCGAGAGCAGGCGCCGAATCGCGCTGGATCATGGCGATGCGCAAGCCGCGCCAGATGGATGACGTGCGTCAGAACATCATCGCCGAATGCAAGCGTCCCGGATTCGCGGAGGTTGCGGTCTACGCGCGCCCGGTCGGCCGCGAGAAGAACGAGCAAACCGGGCAGTGGGAGCAAAAGTTCGTCGAGGGCCTGTCGATCCGGTTCGCGGAGATCGCGGCTCGGTGCATGGGGAACCTGCAACCCGATGTGCAGACCATCTATGACAGCGCCACCGATCGTATCGTGCGCGTCACGGTCACCGACTACGAGTCGAACCTCACCTGGTCTCGTGACCTCACGATCAAAAAGACCGTCGAGCGAAAGCAGCTCAAGAAGAACCAGCGGGCGCTCGGAGAGCGAACGAACTCGTACGGTGATCGCGTGTTCATCGTCGAGGCATCGGACGATGAGGTGAACGTCAAGGAAGCGGCGATGATCTCGAAGACGTCGCGCACGCTCATCCTCCGCATCGTCCCCGGCGAGATCAAGGACGAGGCTTTCCGCATCTGCAAGGCGGTGAAGGCCGACAAGGATGCGAAGGATCCGGCGGCGGGTCGCAAGCGCATGCTCGATGCGTTCGCGGAGTTCGGGATCAAGCCGAGCTCGATCGAGCAATACCTCGGCCATCCGATCGCGGAGACCACCAAGCCGGAATACGTTACGATGAGCCAACTCATCTCGGCGATTCGCGAGGGTGAGATCACGTGGGCGGAAGCGATGCGCTCGGTTCAGGACGAGCGCGACCAGGCTGCAGGCGCGACGGCCAAGGGCTCCGCGCCGCTTCCCACGAGCGCGGCTGCGGCATTCGTCGCGAACGCAACCGCACCGCTGGCGAGCTCGAAGGCCAAGAGCGCGGGCAAGGGAACCGCAGCGGCCAAGGAGCAGATCAAGGGGAAGCCCGCGCCCGCGCCGGCGAACGCGACGCCACCCGAGCCGAAGCAGGAGCAGAAGCCGGAGCCCAAGGCCGAATCCAAGCCCCCGCCCGCGCAACCGGGATTCTCGATGACCGTGGTACCTCGCAATACCGAAGACGATGAGGGTGAGCTCGCGGAGGACCAGGAGGATCAGCCCCCGCAAGATCCCGAACTGGAGGAACGCGCATGTGGTCACTGTGGGGTGCCGCTCGAGTGTCCGAAGACGGCACCACCTGGCGTGCTCTGTTACGCGTGCTCTCGCGCCTGAAAGGAAACGAACGTGCGAATTTCATGTGTCGAGGTCAGTTCGTTCAAGCGCATCGAGGAAGTGAAGATCACGCCCGATGCGGATCGCGCGCTTATCGTCATCGGCGGGCGCAACCGCCAAGGCAAGACATCGCTCTTGGACGCGCTGTCGGCCGCGTTCGGTGGGAAGCGCGCCGCGCCGTCGGATCCCGTGCGGCACGGTGCCGACGAGGCGACGATCTACGTCGAGCTGAACGACGGCGAGCTCACGATCAACCGCGTGATTCAGCCCGATGGGACGAGCGCTCTCGAGGTCCGCGATCGGCACGGCCCGATCAAGAGCCCGCAAAAAACGCTCGACGAGCTCGTGAGCGGGCGCTTCCTAGATCCGCTCTTGTTCCTGGCGCTCCCTGCCAAGGAGCAACGGGCCACGCTGTTGCGGCTGATCGATGGCGACAACCGGATCGGGAACCTCGACGCGAAGCGAGAGCGCCTGTTCACGGAGCGCACCGAGATCGGGCGTGACCACACGAAGGCCAAGGGAGAGTTCGAGCGCCTACCGCCCGAGATCGAGACGCAGCAGCCGGTTGACGTCGCGCAGCTCTCGGAGGAGCGAACTCGACTGGCCGAGCAACAGCGCGCTGTTGACGGGCTGGGTGCCGCGCACGCGGCCGCCGCTCGCGAGACGCAGATCGCAACGAAGGCGCTCGTCACGCTCAACGCAGAAATCGAGGCAGTGCGCGAGAAGCTGCGGCTACTCGAGGCCAGCGTGCCTGCGCACGAGGAACGTGCGACGCGGTGTCGCGCGGTGGAGGCAGCGAAGAATGCCGCGCTCGACGAGGCCGCGAGCGCATGGCAAGCCGTCCAGCCGCGGCGCGAACAGGTGGACCGCGATCTCCGCGGTGCCAACGAGCACAACGCTCGCGTGTACGCCGCGAAGACCCAGAACGATCGCCGCGCGAAGGCGGAGGTAGACCTGAACGCGCTCGGAACGCAGTACGACGAACTCACCGCCACGATCGAGAAGATCGATCGCCGCAAGCTGGAGATCCTCGCTGCGGCGAAGCTCCCCGTCGATGGCATCGGGATCGACCTCGAGCAAGTGACGCTCAACGGCGTTCCGCTCGGGCAGGCATCGGGCGCCGAGAAGTTGCGGGTCGCGTTGGCGCTCGCGGTCGCTGCGAACCCGGGCCTGAATGATGTGTGGGTGCGCGATGCGGCCGTATTGGACGAGGACAGCCTAGCGCTCGTCAAGGCGCACGCCGAATCCACCGGCACGCGTTACTGGCTCGAACGCGTCGGGAACGCCGACCCGGGCGCGATCATCATCCACGATGGGAGAGTCGGGTGATCGACTTCGCTCCCAGTCGCGAGCTCGCGCAGGCAATCGAGCACGCTCGCCGCGTCCGCTGCGCATTGCTCCGTGTGTCGCGCGCCGCTTGGGGTGGAGGTTCAGACCTGGCAGGTTTCTGCGTTCTCGCCAGCCTGATGCTCGCGCATCGGATAGGAAATCTTCGCTCCCTGCGCGCGAGCGATGGATGGATCGGGTTTCACGCGTTCAACGTGGTTGATGGCGTCATCGTGGACATCACAGCTACGCAGTTCGCATCCGTCTCGTTTCCTGATGTCCCTACCTGTGGCGTGATGGTCACCAGCAAGCGCGGGTGGCGATGGTTCCATCGCACGACAGCGCGAGGCCGCGCCGTGCTCGTCGATGTGCTGGATGACGCGATCTGGATCGAGGACTACGCGAAGTCGTATTCCCCGCTTCCCCGCCTCCTCGCCGAACTCGAAAGGATGCCCGCTCGATGAAGATCAAGACCACCATCCGCAAGGTCGAACACCTGCCACCCAAGCCGTTCGGCAACAGCCATCTCGCAATCACGTGCGAGTCACCATGGTCCAACTGCGATGACCTCTCGTTCCGCGTCAAGGACACGGCGGCAGCGCGACGTACGTACGTCATCGGCCGCGAGATCGAGGCCGAGATCAAGGCGCGATGAAGGGCGTGATGTTCATTCCGAAGGAAGGCCACTGCCGCTGCGGGCGCCGTCAGCACACGATGGATGATCTCCAACGCTGGCGCTCCGAGTTCCCGGACGGCAAGCCCGCTGCCGATCCCGAATGGGCCAAGGAGATTTGCTGGGCGAGCGACTACGACGACTGTTTTCGACACCCACAAAAACGAGGAGCTGGAACGTGAGCGTTACCTGTCAGCATTGCGGCGAGCCGTTTCACGCCGGAGGACGTCAAGGTCATCGACAGAAATTTTGCTCCGTCACTTGTCGGCATCGCGCAGCGCGGAGTCGCTGGAGGTCGGCCCTGGCTAGTTTCGTGAGGACAACAATCAGCCGAATCAGATCCCGCACCAAGAAATCCGGGGTGCGATTCGATCTAGACGAGCAATACATCCTGTCGATGTACGGTCGCCAAGATGCACGTTGTGCGGTGACACGGTTGCCATTCAAGCTAGATGCGTCCGGTCGCAACTCACCGTACTACCCGAGCGTGGACCGCATAGACCCACGCCGCGGTTACGAGCGCGGCAATGTTCAGCTCGTTCTGTTCTCGGTGAACATCGCGAAGTGGCGATGGGATCTCGAGACCATCAGGCCAATCCTTCGAGCGATGCTAGCGCCATCGGCGCCATCGGAAATGAGGACTCCTCGTGCGTGGGCTTAACCGTTACGAGATCATCATGCGCAACGAGGATCGCCGCTCGTCGATGAGCAACATCGGCGCGGCATGCCATCAGGTAGCGGCTGCGGTTCGCGCGCACGCCGAACGATGGAAGGCCGCTCGTGGCTAGGTCGCGCGGTCGCCCGCCAGGAGCCAGCATCGCATCACGTGTCGCTACCCTAACGCGGCAAGCTCGGCGCGATGGCATTCGCTACGATGAGGAGTTCGCGGAGCGAGAACGCCAGGCCCAGCACGACGAGGGAAGCGCTCGCATCGCCGCGATGAACGACGGTGCCGCTCGCCACGCCTTGATGGCCTCGAAGCGAGGCGAGGTGCTCGAGCCCGACACGGGCGCGCAGCTCGTCAGGTTCGTGGTGACGTTCTCGAAACTCACCGGCAGAGCGCTCACCATTGAGCGCAAGGATCGCGAGCGCCGAGTCGTGATCGTCCAGCGATGCCGCGCGTGCAAGGATGAGATCGAGACCACGGTTCCGGTGAACCAAGATCGCTCGGTCGACATCGCGAAGCTCGGTCACCGCATCCGGTTCGACTACGACGACAACCACCAGTGCAAGCCGATCGAAACGTCGCTCCACGGTTGCTCGATCGAGGAACTGGACGCGATGGAGCAATCGCTTGAGGCCGACAGCGTGCGGCTCGCCGAGCGCGCGAATGCCGTGCGTCACGAACTCGCGCGCAGGAGGGACGGAGCGTGAGCGCACCACCGATGAACCACGTACGCCTGGTGTTGCGGGCGCCGGAGGGCCGCATCACCGATGCGGTCATCGAGATCGATGGCGTTCGACTCCAGGACCTGACGAGCCTCCGCATCGAGTGCTCGGCCGCTGATCAGCGGCTCATGGCCACGTTCACTGCGCGTGTCTACGTCGAGCATCTCGAGGTGGAAGGCGAAGCGGAAACGCTCGTCAATCAGTCAACAATGAGCGATGTCGAAGCGCTCGAGCGCGCGATGATGCTCCTCGGTGAGACCGATGGCCGCGCCGTGCTTGAGGCGCTGATCCAGCGGATCGCAGAGTTGGCCAGACGGTGACCGAGCATCGGATGCCACCGATGCTGGCGAAGACGTACGTCGCGCGCATGCTGCGATGGCTCTGCGACGAGCGCGAGGCACCGCAAGCGAAGTTCATGGGCCGCTATCACGCGATCGGAGCGAAGGGGACCGCGTACAATCTCGACTTCGGACGCTACAGCACTGACCGCACCGATGACCGGTGCTGGGCGTGCGTCGATGGGAAACGTTCCCTCGAGCCGTGCCATGTCTGCGAAGGAAGCGCGCTGGTCTCGCGCGTCGAGCGTGGCAATTGGATCCAGAAGGGCCCGGGCGATGGTTGTCGGATGTGGCTCACGTGGATCGGTCCTGACTGGTTCACATACCTCAGGGGCTACGCCAGCGATGCCGAACTCGCCAAAGGCTTCGCCACGCTTGAGAGCATGATGCTCAAGGAACCAAACTCGCTCGACCTCTCGCGATGGGTGCGACGAATCGCAGACGAGGACCGTCGGAGATTGGATATGCGATGAGCGAACCACGCTACCTCGTGCTCGTTCCCGAGGAGGCCTCGTGTCCGAACTGCGAAGGGGCCGGCTTCGTGGAGTACGACGCTGAGGGCCACGATGCGCCGTGTCGCCCTTGCGCGCAGACCGGTCGCGTCGACAGTTCGGGCTGGATGATTCGGAAGGCTGTCTACTACACGTTGAGTGATGCGCGCGGGGTCGTAACCAAGATGCGCAGAAGACAGAGCCGCTACCGCAGTGGCGTCGTCCCTCCGGCGTGCGTTGCAGTGGTCGATCCGGACGAGCTCCAGATCGTCTCACCGGAGGAGACCGCAGACGAGCGCGAAGGCCGCGTGGAGCGCACGATGCTCCGTGCCACCGCCGAACTCATGCGGCTTCGGCCGAGTCGCGAGCCCCCGAAGCCTGACGCAGCGCTACGCCTGGCCATGGCCGCGTGGCTTAACGAGCGGCCGTGGTTGCTTCGTGGTGGCAGGCCGCGCTCATACGATGAGTACGATGAGCACGGCAAGTCCACTCCGCCGGAGTTCCAGCTCGCGCAGGCGCTCGCGGACTACCTCGGTGATGCGAACCTGGAAGCAACCGAATGTCCCCAGTGCGAGGAACGCGTTCGGAAGCGCCGTGCTGCGACCGCTGCCGCCAAAGAGAAGCGTGCTGCCGCCAAAGAGAAGCGTGCGCTGGTGGCCGCGATTGCGGTCCATGAACGTGGCGACTACTTGCAAGAGAGATCACACCTAGAAGCCGCGATTGTCGCCGCTGACACTGCATTTCATCAGCAATGGCACGAAAGCATCGCGGCGGATCCCGAGCGTCAGAGGTGGTATCTAGAGCGCATCCGAAGCCACCGCTCGTTCATCGGGCCGCTTCGGCTCGTCAATCTGCAACCTCGTCTCTTTGTCGAGTGGAAGATTCACGGCCACAATCACATGTTGCCAACGCAAATCCTGTCGGGCGACACATGACAACCCGCCCGATCCCGCGCCCCGCGGTCGGACTGCGCGTCTTGCCGCGCGGCAAGATCTTCGCGACGAAACGCCAGGCGTATTACTCGATCGCAAAGGCGATGGTCCTCGAGCGCTACCCGCCTGGTCTCAACGAGGAGCGCTCTGCGATTCCTGACATCCCAGACACCGACGAGTTCAACCGTCGAGCCGAGCGAGCTCGCGCGCTGTTCTGGACGAACGACGAGACGCACTTCGACGTCGGAAAGTGGACGCGATTTATCGCGCGGCTCGGCAAGTTCCTAGAGTTCGTCGACGCGCGACGGGTCGAGGCACAGACCATCGCGTATCTTGAATCGCTGCCGCTCGCGATGCTCGAGCGCGAATACCAGCGCGCCGAACACGATGCGATGGCGCTGGCCAAGTTCGCCGATGCCGCGCGCAAGATACTGCTAGAACGTCAGACCGAGGGAGGATAACGCGTCATGGCCAAGATGAAGATCGCACCGAACCTGTCGCTTCCGCTCGACGCAGTGACTTCGACGATCGTTGTCTACGGCGGCAAGGGCATGGGGAAGACCAACCTAGCAAGCGTGCTCGTCGAGGAGTTCGCGGTAACCGGCCTACGCTTCGCCGTCATCGACCCGATGGGAGTTTGGTGGGGCTTGCGCCATAGCGCCGATGGGAAGGGGCCCGGAATCAAGGCGCTGATCCTCGGCGGCATTCATGGCGACATGCCGATCGAGCCGACCGCGGGCGCTGTCGTCGCTGACCTCGTAGTCGATGAGAACGAGAGCGTCATCATCGACATTTCGCGCCGCGCAGATGGCTCCATGTGGTCGATCGCGGAACGCGTCCGCTTCGTGACCGCGTACGCGAAACGTCTCTACCAGCGTCAAGGGGAGAAGCGTCGCCCGGTCATGCAAGTAATCGACGAGGCCGCGCGTTTCGCTCCGCAGATTGTCCGCCACGGCGAGAGTGAGGTCGCCGCGTGCATGGGCGCGATCGCGGTGATCGTCGAGGAGGGGCGCAACGTCGGCATCGGCGTCACGCTCGTCACGCAGCGGAGCGCGAGGCTGAACAAGGATGTAGCCGAACTCGCCGATTGCGTGTTCGCGTTCCGCATCGCAGGGCCCAATTCGATGCGCGCGGTTCTGGATTGGCTCGGCGAGCACGTAGAGAAAGCGAGCCTCAAAGACTTCGGAGAGAAGCTGCGGAGCTTGCCTCGCGGAACTGCGCTGGTGGTCTCGCCGGGCTGGCTCGAGTTCGAGGGGATCGCCGAGATCCGCAAGCGCAGAACGTTCGACTCGTCCAAGACGCCCGAGGCCGGCAAGGAGGTACGCGCATCCGGCGCAGGAGCGAAGGTCGACCTCGCGAAGTATCAAGAGCGAATGGCTGAGGTGGTCGAGCGCGCGAAGGAGAACGATCCGAAGGCGCTCAAGGCGCGGGTTGTTGAACTCCAGCGCCAGCTCGCAGCGAAGCCGGGCAAGCCCGGCAAGGTCCGCGAGCGCTCGGTGCTCAAGCCCGCCGACCTGAAGCGCATCGAGGCCGCGCTCGCGCGGGTTGAGAAGGTAGCGAGTCGCCTCGAGACCGTCGGCGGTGAGGCTGCGGGCGCATCCGCAGACCTCGTCACGCTCGGCGAAGTGCTCCAGGGAGCCATACGGCAGGCCACGTGGGACGCTGCGCCCGTCACGCCTCCGGCGGTCATCAGCAATCTCGTGCGCAAAGTCGTGGCGGCATCGCTGCCACACCCCTCGTCGCGTAGGTCCGCTCCGACGCATGCAAACGGCGCAAACGGCGCGGCTCACGCGAATGGGTCGAACGGCTCGCGCCCCGAGGGGATCACGCCCGCCAAGCAACGCATCCTTGACGGGCTCGCGCTCCTCTCGTCCGTGCGCCGGCAACCGGCCGCGCCCAAAAAACAGGTGGCGCTATTCTCCAATGCTTCGCCGAAGGGCGGTGCGTTCGGTAACAACCTGGGGGCGCTCCGTACCGCTGGGCTGATCGACTATCCGATCCCTGGCACGGTAGCTCTCACCGATGCCGGAGCTCGCCTCGCTGATCGAACGCGCGCACCACAAACCGCTGCGGAGATGCACGAACTCATCCGGGGGATGGTGTCGCCGGCCAAGTGGCGCATCATCGATGCGCTGATCACGGCCTACCCCACCGCGGTATCGAAGGCCGAGCTCGCTGAGATGGCTGGTGCGAGCCCCGGTGGTGGCGCGTTCGGCAACAATCTTGGATCGCTCCGCTCGCTCGGTGTCCTCGACTATCCGACGGGCGGTATGGTGCGCGCCGAGCCCGTCCTGTTTCTCGAATGAGCGGGCGGTTTCTCCGCCGCGAGAGCGCTTTGCGGCGACGGGGCCGCGCTATCGGACCTCTCCGCCTCGTGACGAGCGAGGGGGTGAACGAGCACGGAGCGCATACCGAGATCCTCGAGTGTGGCCACACGGTGCTCCGCAAAAACGACGTCATCGGCCCCACCAATGCAGTGCGCCGGCGATGCCGGTACTGTCGCGACAAACCCGAGCCAGGAGACCCATCGCCATGAGCAAGAATCCGCCCCCGAAGATCCTCCGCGACAGAATCAAGGCTCTGAAGGAGATCCCGATCTCCAAGATCCGCGGGTTCTCCGCGGGCAACCCGGTAGATCGCACCGACCGCGATCGCGAGCTCCTCGATGCCTCGCTCGACATCAACGGTTACGTCAAGCCGATCCTCGTGCGCGAGATCTCGCGCACCGAATGGGAGCTCATCGACGGACACGGACGAATCGAGCGCATCCTCGAAAAGTATCCGCGCACCAAGAAGGTGAAGGCGCTGATCCTCGATGTCTCGAGCGTTGCCGAGGGCAGGAAGATCATGCTCGGGCTCCGGCATGAAGCTGAATGGGGCATGGATGCGCTCAACGCGTGGATGGAGGACGCGCTCCAGGCCGGCGAGATCGAATACGACGAGGCCGCAGCGCTCTCGGGACTCACCGCCGATGATCTGGATGCGCTCGCTGGCGATCTCACCGAGCTCGGCGATGACGATGGCCAGGATCCTAGCGGTCCGCGCAAGGTCACGATCGGAGCTCACGAGCGGTTGCTCGGCGCTCGCTCGCGCGAACTCTCGCATGATGACTGGACGCTCCACCTCGGCGATTGTCTCGATGGGCTGCGGAAGCTCGACGACAACAGCGTGGACGCCATCGTTACCGACCCGCCCGCGGGGATCTCGTTCATGGGAAAGGATTGGGATGGCGACAAGGGCGGGCGCAAACAATGGATCGCGTGGCTCAACGCGAGGATGGTGGAAGCGTTCCGCGTGCTCAAGCCTGGGGGGCACATCCTCTCGTGGGCTATCCCGCGAACGAGCCACTGGACGGCGTGCGCGATCGAGGATGCCGAGTTCGAGATTCGCGATGTAGTGATGCATCTGTTCGGATCTGGATTTCCGAAATCGCTGGACGTGAGCAAGGCGATCGATGCGCATCTTGGTGCGGAACGCGAAGTGGTTGGCACGGTACCGGCTCCAGGCTCGGTAATGCGTCGCATGTCCACCGACGACAAGCCGCGCGATGGATGGGCTGGTGTGGATGGCTGGAGCGGAATCAAACTCGGTGATCCGGTAACCCCGGCGGCCGCCGCCGCCTTGCAAGGATGGGGCACCGCGCTGAAGCCAGCCGCGGAGCATTGGATCCTTGCGCGCAAACCGCTGGATGGAACGTACGCGGAGAACGTGCTCGAGCATGGCACGGGCGCGCTCAATATCGACGGATGCCGCATCGGAACCGAGTTGATGAAGGCGACTCGTTCGGACGGCAATGGGGTGATCTCGGAGAATTTTTCGATGGGTGGCGGTAACACCGGCCGTGTGGATGCAGGAACGCGCGTTGGACGCTGGCCCGCGAACCTCGCGCTGGAGCACGCGTTCGAGTGCACCGTAACGGATGGCTTCTACGCGTGCGCGGAGGATTGCCCGATCCGCATGCTGGACGAGCAGAGCGGGATCACGCGTTCGAGCGATGCACCTCGCAACAATTCCACCAATGCGTTCGCATCAACCACCGGTGCGTTCGAGGGACCACGAGTCGACGGGGGGAAAGTGTCCTCTGGCCACTCCGATATCGGTGGCGCCTCACGGTTCTTCTACACCGCGAAGGCCGCGCGCTCGGAGAAGGATGCCGGGCTCGATCACCTAGAGCCGCGCACCGCCGGCGAAGCAACGGATCGCAAGGATGGGAGCGCTGGCCTGAACAACCCGCGAGCCGGAGCTGGCCGCACCGGTGGAGCTCGAAATTGGCACCCCACCGTGAAGCCGGTGTCCCTCATGCGCTGGCTCTGCCGATTGATCACGCCACCCGGCGGCCTCGTTCTCGACATGTTCACCGGCTCGGGGACCACCGCCGTGGCCGCGTTGATCGAAGGCTTCCGCTTCGTAGGCTTCGAGAAGGAAGCGGAGTTCCACGAGCTCGCGAGCGCTCGCATCCGCGCCATCGTTGACGGCCTCCCCGGTGCCGAGATGCCGATCGATGTCGTGGATGATGACGATGACCCGGAGCTACCCGAGCCAAGCGTGTGAAGTGACACGCCGATCCCGTGCGATGAAAGTTTGTTGTTAAAACTCTTGCACGGGAACCGGCCATGCCCTAGATTGAGGCATGGCAACGATTCGCACCAAGGTCAGCAAGATGCACGAGGCCGAGCTTTATTGGGACCGCCAGGGCGACCCCGAAGGCTGGTGGTGCCGCTACCGCGACGACAACGGCACCGAGCAAGGCGCCGCTGTCGAAGCGAGCGAGGATGCCTCGATCGAGGAACTCGCCGCTGCGGTCGATCAGGTCTCGCACTGGCTCGACCACGGCATGATCAAGGTGATCCGGGGCGAGCGAGACCTCGGCCGGATCACGATCCGAGGCGGCGGCGAGAAGCCGGACTGGAGGGCGTCATGATGACCCTCGCACAGGCGGTGCACGTTGCTCGACACGTACCGACGTCCGAACTCCACCGTGCGCTCTCGTGCCTGGTCGGCTGCCCGATCGGTGCATGGGGCGACACAATGCAGGCCCGCGGCCAGGTTGTCGCGGCGTGCCCGGCCAAGAGCGATCGCGACTGGACGGTCGATGATCTGATCGAGGCGACACTGGCTGTCAGCGGCGGGCGGTACGCGTGGAGGGCGATCTAATGACGACCGGATACACCACGACCGAGGCTGCGCTCGAGGCGTCATCGAGCGCCCGCGTCGTCGAGTTGGACGACGGCTCGTATGGCGGCCTCGCCGACGACACGATCGGTGACGACGGGCGCGTTCGCTCGTGGGCTTACGTCCCGAGCGGGCTTGTGCAGATCGCACGCACCGACGGCCCGGCTTTCACGTGGCACGTGGTTGATTGATCATGGGCTACAACATCGCAACCGACGCCGAGATCCTGACCGCCGCTGGCGTGCGCGCATCCGTGGCAGCGAAGTTGCTCACCAACCTCGGCGGGCTGGCAGCCGTCGCAAGTGCGACCACGAGCGAGTTGGTGGCCGCTGGCGTGCCGGAGAAGACGGCCATCCGGTTGCGCGCTGCGTTCGAGGTGGGTCGGCGTGCAGTCACGCGCGCCACCGACATACGCCAGTTTGTGGCCACACCCGCTGATGTCCATCAGCTGATGGTGGCGCGCGGCGCGGTCGCCATCCAGCAAGAGGTGTTCTACGCGGTGCTGATCGACGTGCGTAACAAGATCCTCGATGTTGTCGAGGTGGCGCGCGGCACGCTCACGAGCGTGGAGGTTCACCCACGCGAGGCGTTCCGGCCTGCGGTTCGCATCGCCGCAGCTGGCGTCATCTTCGTGCACAACCACCCGAGCGGTGACCCCACTCCGAGCGCGGATGACTTCGCTATCACCAAGCGCCTGCGCCAGTGCGGTGACCTCCTCGGTATCCCGATGCTCGATCACGTCGTGATTGCGACGGGCGGCTACCGCTCTATCGCTGAACTCGAACCATAGGACCGACCTCATGACCACCGATGCCACCAAGTTCGCGGCGACGAAGCCGCCATCGTCCGCCACCGTCGCGATCTCCAAGTCGCTCGCCGACAAGCTAGCGGTCACGCTCCTGGTCGCGTGCGATGTCCAGCGGGCCATCGCCGAGAACCTCATCGAGAATCTCCGCGCTGGCCGCTTCGAGGCGCACGCGATCGCCGTGGCCGACATGGGAGGAGCGCAACGCCGCATCCTCGATGCGATGCGCCCGATCACCCAAGCCAGCGAGACCGTGCGCCAGCTCGATCCAGCGTTCTACGACTCGATGCAGGCGGCGATCGTCGAGTCGACCATCCGCCTTACGGTGTTCAACCTCCACGGGTTGACGCGGACGCAACTCGAGGAAACGCTGCGCATTCACCGTAGCCAGGGCTGCGGCGGCTGCGCCATCGAAGAGGCGATCCGCCGCGCGATTGCTGGAGCGCAGCCGTGAGTCGGCACAAGGTCGAGATCTATAGGTGCGATCGTGAGGGATGCGGAGCGGAAGCGCGGGAGACTCCGGCAAGCGGCTCGTTCGGATCGCCATCAGCACCCGAAGGATGGGGCGAACTCATCCAGTCCGGCGGCCATCCGATCCCGCGGTGTGAGTACGATCTTTGTCCGAAGTGCGCTGTTGATGCGCACACCATCATCGGTCGATTCATCTACGCCGAACACTGGGGCAACACATCCACCACCGAACCACCAACCGAGGGACCGACATGATCACGCACGAGAACATCACCGACGACACCATCAAGGGGTTTCGCGATCTAGCCGAACGCGAAGGCCGCGCACAACTCGCGGTGCTCTGCGATCAGGCGCTCGGCAACCTCGGGCACAGCGCAGAACTCGTGGCGTTCGCCCGAGCGTGCGTCGCTGGCGAGCTCAACCGCCGAGCGTACGCACCCAAGAGCATCATCGATCGCCAGCTCGCCGGCGCGATCGACGAACCGCTCGACATTGCGACGCGCGTCAAGTGCGACAACGCCGGGCAACGCAACTGCATCGACCCGCAACTGGAAGTGAGGAACGGCAAGGCGATTGGGTGGAACTCGCTCGACCCGCGGAAGATGTGCGGCTCGTGCGCGTGCTACTGGCACCTGTCGTGCGCGCGGAACTTCGCACTGGGAGTCGTGCGATGAAAACCGCAGCGTACATCACGCGCGCAGAGATCATCGCGTTCCGCGATTCGCTCCCCGAGGTTACCGAGGCTGAGTTTCGCGCTGGGGGCGCGCCGTTCTCGCCCGCACGCTGGCGCCGTGTCTGCCACGTGGCGCTCAACGTGAGCAACGCACTGTGGGAGCGCGGGTTTATCGCCGACGAGATCAACCGCTGCGCTGGAAGCGAACAGTAGGTGTCCGCGGTACTCGATTTCGATGCGCCTGGCACGCTCAAGCCGCGCGCCATCACGGTGCTGCGCGCCCTCGAGATGGCTCGCGACCGCACGCTCACCGAGGCCACGCTCGCGCGCAAGTTGTGCCAACGGCATCGCGGCGATACCATCGCGTTGCTGAGCGACATGCGCGCTCTTGGATTGATCCAGGGGTACGGAGGCGTTTGGACACTCGCACTTCACCTCGCGCCGCGCCCGAGCGATGCGCTTCTCGAAGCCACCGGCCGCGGGCGCGAGGACTAGCGATGGCTGTCAGAGGCACGAGCTACGAATGGACGCTCGCGGAGCTGGAGCAAGATCTTCGCGACATCCGGGAACACATGCACCACCTCAACATCTGGGCGTCCGAGTCAACCTGGCCGCACGAGCTCGCCGAGCGTCGTGCGATGCGCGATGAGGCAGCGGACGAGATCCGCCGCCTTCACAACCTCCGTGCCGAACTCCGCGCTGCGCTCGATGCGGACGTGGAATCACCATAGGTGTGGCTCTACGCTCCACAGGAACCGGGCGAGCCCGAGCCGCCGTCGAGCGTGCTGTGCCCGCCGTTCGAGTTCTGGACGCTCATCGGTGGGGAGCCGACAGCTCA
>Ga0193752_1000161_pt1 | contig 88180 bp, 70 predicted proteins | sample H1c1metaG_FD_144924 | JGI IMG/M metagenome (GOLD analysis project Ga0193752, IMG submission 144924) | Soil microbial communities from a riparian zone of the East river system, Colorado, United States - H1c1 | ecosystem: Environmental > Terrestrial > Soil > Riparian zone | place: USA: East River... | reverse complement strand
ATGAAGTGAAAGTTTTGGATGCCTTTGGAAATGTACAACTGGCAATTGGCAGGGTAGTGATAGTCCGTTAATAAGGCCGGTACATTAAATAGAATATATAAACCAGGCCGCCCCGGATTTTTCCGGGGCGGCCTGGTTTTATGAGTATCCGGGTTAACTAAAGCTTCGCAATTATAAGAGCAGGCGGCGGCTACGATTACAGCAAAAGACTTTGAAGAACGGTATAAAAATTACAGTAATGCGGAGTTATTGGAAATACTTGAGTCCACGGCTGAGTACCAAAGCATGGCTATTAATGCAGCAAGAAATGAATTGAATTCCAGGAATTTATTGGAAACAGAGATCAATGAAACTAAAACAGCAGCTTGAAAAGAAGCAGCAGGTCAGCAGTTTAAAAAAGGAATCAACAGATCTCCTCATAACTAAGGTTAATAAAGCTGCAGATGGTATTTATAACACATTGAATCCAATAAACAATTCACCAACCGTTTCCAGGTCTGTTGCTTTTATTACACTTATTTATGGCTTATTATTCTTTTATAGCCTGCTTATTCATTGGGATGAGCTCAAAGCGATCATAAAGGAAGAACCCTTCGATCTTGTTTATTTTGCAATTATTGTGATACCACTGCTGGTCTTACTCATCTCAACAATGTTATTTGGGTTTAAAAAAACTGATGGCTGGAAGCTGCTTTTATTTTTTTGCAGTTTTTCATTGACAGGGGTCTTTTATAGTCTTTACATTTATTTAAGATCACTCTTTGAAGATAATTCCTATATTTTTTTCGCACCACCATCTCCATTATCGATCATTATCGCCTTTCTCTTTTTTGGCGGGACAATATTTGCACTTTCAAAACCAGATATAATGACAGTGTATAAAGTAAATAAGCAGCATATACGGGGGTATGTATTACCAGGAGTGACTGTCGGTGTCTTATATCACCTGGTATTTATTTATATCCTTTGAATAAGGAAGTATAGCTGCCTGCTTTTAATCTGTTAACATCTGAAAAAAACGTTGTGAGTGCCGGAAAGAGTATTTTTTCTCTACCGGTTGGTGTCTTTACCCGGCCGCAAAAGGAGTACCGTGGGCGGTGTATTTTTTTATATGGTATGCCGGATGAATTTGGTATTTTAACACAATACACTGAATAAGCGTTTTCGGTCGGTGGGGACACCAATCGATAGGAAAAGAATGTATCAGGGAATAACATTTGCCTAAGAATTTCGAGTTTTTTATGGAAGTTCGACACCCTGATTGGTTTGCAAAACCGGAATTATAAATTATTTAAAAAAGATAAGCTCAAATATATATGTATAATTTCCTATCTAATAGGCAAATAATTTCATAAATTTACTTTTAAGGTAAAATTCCAGAACTAGCTCATTTCCATGTTACTTATTTCCAATTGATCTATATATAAATAAGCAAATAGTGTATGACGAAGTGGAAAATATATTTATCATCGACATTCAGTGATTTGAAAGACTTTAGATTAGAGTTAATAAATCTTTTTCAAAATCAACTGAATAATCAATTTGTCTTTAGCAAGATTATGGAGAAAATGTTCGATGGTGGTAATTTCCTGCCATTTGTTGATGAATGCATAGAAGAAGTAAAAAATTGTGACATCTATATAATAATAATTGGAAATAGAATCGGGTCATACCCTCCAAATGAAAATCGAACATATACTGAAATTGAGCTTGATACAGCTATTGCTCATTCAAAGAAAATATTTTGCTTTCAGTTGAGAACAAATAATGATAAGCAAATTGACAATAAAGAGAAATATTTAGAAATACTTACAAAATTCGACGGAAGACCCACGCATTTATTTAGCGACCTGAAGGAGCTAGAGAATATACTTTTTAAAAGCCTGTATCAATTCGCTTCCAAATCACCAGTGAATCATCAAAATCCTTATAAGGGTTTGGCATCATTCAATATTGACGATGGTAAATATTTTTTCGGCAGAAATGAAGAAATTGATGAATGTCTTAAAATAATTGTTAATTCAAAGGAAAGTGTTTTAATGTCAATTATTGGAGGTTCTGGTGTAGGTAAAACTTCTTTTGTCCAAGCTGGTCTGCTTTATAGCTTAAAGAAGAAAGAAGAACTGGGATTCTCAAATTTTCTTCAAGTCGTGATTACACCTGGAAGTGAACCTTATTCTAATCTTTTATATCAATTTCATTTAAAAGGTTTAGAAATTGATAATGTTTTAAATGATGATAATTGCTTTGATAAAATTATCATATTCTTTAACCAATTTGAAGAAGTCATAACACAATGTAATTCTAATGAGGCTATAATTGAAAGACAAAAACTATTTCAATTTCTTGATAATTTAATAGCAGGTTTAAAAAATAAAAAATGTATCATTTTAACAACATTTCGAAGTGATTTCCTTTCACAATTGGCAAATTTCAACTTCATTAAAAAGCAAATATATTTCCCATTAATTAGCCTTGATTATAAAATACACTCAACTAATTGGCTATTGTCAATCAAAAATATTATTACTCAACCAGCATTAAATCATGGCATTACAATAGAGAAAGAATTAGTAACACAGTTGATAAATGAAATTAAGGACGTAGATGGGTCACTGCCAATTTTGCAATTTGGATTATATCGAATGTGGACGTCACATACCATTATTGATCGAATAATTACTTGTTCTGAATACAATGAATTGGTGTTAGGTAAAGGTCTTGGCGGCTTTATCGAAATGCATGCTGAGGATGTGATTAAACGGATAACTAATGATGGTAGAGATAAAGAAAAGGAGGCAGTTTTGAAAAGCATTTTTATAAATCTTGTTGAAGTAAATGATAACTTTTCTGACGTCAAAAAATCTGTAAAGAAACAAGAACTTTTCAAAAAATTATCTATGTATTCAAGTGACATTGTAAATACAATTTTTGAAGATCTAGTCAGTGAGAATAGCCGACTGCTTGTTACAACTTCAGTAAAAGATGGTTCAGATATGGTTGATATTATTCAGGAAGTTTTAATAAGAAAATGGGAAAGAATTAAAATTTGGATTAATGAACGAAGAGAAGCACTTGTTTTTCAAAAGAAAATTAAAAATGATATTAAAGATTTTGAAAAAGGACAAGAGCAAATTTATAGTAACAAAAAAATAGCTCAGGTTGAACAATGGGAGAAAAGTAATCCTGATCTAGTTGATGATGATATAAATGATTTTATAAAACTGTCAAAAAAAAAGAATAAAGGGTCTATGAAAAAGATCATAATTTATTCTTTAGTCGGATTATTTATATTTTTAAATGTTTTTCAAAATCCAAAAGTTAGCTTTACTAAATTAGCAGAATCGACAAATTTTACTTTTCAAAATCAATACCCAGACTCAATCAAGGAAAATATGTTTGTTATTTTTAATGATACAAATTTTCTTTCTAAAATCTATGAAGACTCAATCAAAGATGAATTTCATTTAATTTATAATTCAAATAAAAGCGATTCAATTTATAAAATAATTTCACTTCCGAATGGAATATTATATCAATCATCAGGGGGGAACATTTCACGAATAGATACATCGAAATTACTTTTAGAAATGTTGAAATTTAACAATGGCAAAATTGAAAATGTAAAAAGTATACAACTTCCTAAATGGGTAAAAAGTGAAGCATTTATGCCATTTATTTCTCTTTATACAGAAAAATTTCATAGCTACAGAAATAGTTGCTTTGTAGATTTTAAAAACAATAAATTTATTCTAGTTACAACTAATGGTATAGTTTATTATCCTAGCATTGGAGATTCCATAACTGGATATCAAATTACAGATAGTCTATTACTTTGTGATCTAATTTATACTGAAAAATTCTTCCTGCTATTTGAGAGTAACCCTTATAACCCTCGTATGTTCTCTATGGGTAAAAGTGGTAAGATATATCAACTAAATCACGCAATTGTAAAATTATTTGATGATGGCGACCTTTATTTTGATGAAGGATATAAAAATTTGTACTTTATTGATTACATTAATAGAAAGGCAAAAATATTTAACGCATTCATTCCACAAACAATTGTTGAACTTACCAATCCTAGAATAACAATTGATCTCCCTAATGATTTTAAAATAGAAAATCCTTACAATACTCATGGCTTAGTTATCGCTAAAGATATTAATAAAATATTGTTTAATGAAAGTAATGGTGAAATATTTGTATTGGTAAAGACTCCTGACAATTTATACATCAAAAACGTTACTAGAAACACATCTACTGAGATTAAGGGACTTAATAACAATTTTAATACTTACGAAATTTATGCAAGAGACAATATTCTTACATTAATTTCTTATAGTAGCTATACTTCTGCCAATACATTTTTGTATCGATATCGTTTAAGTGATTTAAAAAAAATAGATAGTCTAACACTTTATATAAACGCAATTGAGCAAGTTGATAGTAATATATTGGACTTAATACATACCGATTCGAATAAGAATCTTCGAATATCAACGATAGATAAAAAGAATTTAAAAACACAACAAACAAATATCATTTTCAATTTAGAGAGTAGGGTTATAGGAAGAATATACTGGTCTGAAGATAAAAAGTATTTGTATTATATTGATGGGACATCTATTTATTTTGGTTCAAAAGATAAACCTCTTAAACTTGTCTGTGTTATTCCAGGTAGTCGATTTTCAATTAACTCTGTCATTGCAAACAAAAAGCAGTTGTTAATTCAAACTGCTGATAAAATCTATTCAATTAGAAGATGTATGAATATATTAGGAATGAATTTATGGACACTTGATTGGCCAAAGGTTAATACTCGTGCAGACTATTGGTATTAAAAATTGCATAAACGTTTGCGCATAAATCAATTTAATTCAATTTTTCTAATTTTTCTATTGCCTGTAAATCCCATTATTAATCGCATATATCGCCGGCCCCGCTTCATTCTGCGCATTTGTTTTTGCAAATAGCTTTCTTCTAAAGCCTTCCGCGGTTCGTTTACTTAATTTCCAGTACCTGGATTTTACTTGCATCTTTTAACAGATATCCTATAGCACCTGCTGCAAACATATCTTCAACCAGGTAATGCTCTTCGAAAGAGCTTAAACCAATAACAGCACATTGCGGGTAAGTTGATGTCAGTATTTTTGTTGTTTCCAGGCCATTAAGTACAGGCATTTTAATGTCCATAAAAACAATATCCGGCGTACTGGGATCACTTGTGTCTTTTCAATTCTACCGGTTTGTAACCGGATTTAAAAAGCGAAATACCTGTTGCTAAGTACAAAATACTTTCATCAGATTTGTTACTACAATCTGAGGTTTACCTATTCCGGCGGGCATACTATTGATGAAAACACTGATTCTTATACAGTATTAGTACGAAAATATTTACTATTTCCCGTTGCCTGATAATTTTTCCCGGCAATGCTATTGCACACCTGTTGCGCAAATAATACCTTGCTGCCTGTTGGGATACGCTGATCTTTCATCCCCGATCATTTACTGATAACATTGATCCAAAAACCTGATATCATGAAACTGAAATTAACCACAACCTGCTTTTTCGATTTTTTTCTTTCACATTTAAACCAAATCACTATGAAACACTTAAAAGCCGTATTCATCCTGGCAGCAGCATTAATCCTGCAATTACAAACACAGGCACAAAGCCCTGATCAGATTCCAAAGTTTGTAACCTCCACTACTTTTACCAATAGTGTAATTGCAGAGGATCCTGTAACCGGTAATATTGGAATTGGTATGGCTCCCACTTTTAAACTGGATGTTTCCGGTACACTGAGAAGTTCCCTGGGTGCCAATATACACGGGATTACAGTTGGCAGGGGCTTAAATAATGATCAGTACAGTACTGCTGTAGGTGTTGATGCATTAATTGCTACCACATCAGGTACTAAAAATACCATCATCGGATGGAAAGCAGGTTCAAGTATTACTTCAGGCCAGTTAAATACGGCGGTTGGTTATGGATCGTTGTACGCCAGTGCCGTTAGCACAAGTAGTGGAAGTACAGCCCTGGGCGCTTATTCCATGCAATACTGGCAATCGGGATATTATAATATCGGAATTGGGTATGATGCAATGCATGGCACAAATGCAACCAACGGCGGAACGGGTGCAGGGAATATTGCCATCGGGCGCCAGGCGATGGGGGCATCAAATCCGAGCGGCAACTATAATGTTGCGCTGGGCTATGTATCATTACCATCTGTTACTTCAGGTGCTAATAATATAGCTGTAGGGTACAATGCCGGCTATACTTTAACTACCGGAAGCAGTAATATACTTATAGGCACATCAGCAAATGCTACAAGCGCTACAGCCAGTAACGAGTTAAATATTGGCGGATGGATCTATGGTACAGGTGGCGATATAGGTATTGGTGTATCAGCACCCACCACAAAACTTGACGTTAATGGTACAGTAAAAGCAACAGGTTTATTGATCCCAACAGGTGCAGGTTCAGGCAAGGTGTTAACCAGCGATGGCAGTGGTAATGCAACCTGGCAAACCAATGCAGGATCAGGCGAATGGACTACTTCTGCTGTAGGCACAAACAATATCACCAATACAAATACTGGTGGAGTTATTATTGGTTCATCCGTTATCGCTGCACCTACCGGTTATAAATTATATGTAGAGAGTGGAATACTTACCGAAAAAGTAAGAGTAAAACTTCTTTCAGTTGGTTGGCCTGATTATGTTTTTACCAAAGATTATAAACTGCTCTCCTTAAAAGAAACTGAGGATTTCATTAAACTTAATAGCCACCTGCCGGGAGTATCCTCTGCAGAGACCGTAAAAAAAGAAGGTATAGACCTTGGAGAAACAAATGCTGTTTTACTTAAAAAAATAGAAGAGCTGACGCTGTATATGATTACTGCAGATAAAGAGATAAAAAGCCTTCAGCAAAAAGTGAAAGTACTTGAAGCAAATAATTAATGCTGCTGAAAGTAATTTTTTGTTCACTTCTAAATAATACAAAAATGAAACTCAAACTCTTTTTTATTTACATACTGCTATCTTTTATCTGCGCAGAAATATCTGCACAAACTCCTGTTAATCACGGATGCTACTGGCCCCGCTGGGCTCCAAATGGTGCCGACAGGCAAGGCCTGAGAGACAGTACTTCGGAAGACTGGTGGTACGATTTTAAAGCAGTGCCCGAAGGGCATGCAGCCTTCGACACCGGGGGACGCTATATATGCACAGGTTACTCATGTTTTGATGATATCGGATTAGGGTATCCTACTTCGCTTTATACCAACGATCCATGTAATAAATATTCGGAAATAAATTTTTCATCAACTTCTTATAATTATTCGAATTTTGATTTACCTGATATGCAACACATGAATTTTTCAGGTACCATTGGTCTCGTTAATCTTACAAAAACAACTTCGGGCTCAAATCCGTATGTGTGGATAAATCATTACGGGCAGGGAACTATCTTAAGAAAAGTGATACCGACATCCGATGGGGGATTCCTGGCAACAGGCCGTACCTCAGCTTTTAATCTTCCCTACCCAACTTCAGAACCCCAGTTTGCCGATTACTTTACCGGCAACACAGATGCTACTATTTATCATCAAACACCAGGCACTCCTGCAATTTTTAACCAGTTTACATTTTCCTGCCCGCCAACAGGTGGTTATGCGGTTGACCCCCAGGAACCCCCAGGAAGTGATAGATGGGGAGTTAAAAGAAGCCGTGCCTGTTTGATTAAAGTCAGTGGTGATAGTGGAAAGCTACTGTGGATGTACACATACGGCCCGGTTCAATTTACAGGTGGAGATACGCTGCCATATAAAAATACTTCCTTTGGCTGCGACCTGGTTGAAACCACAGATGGTTATATCCTGGCAGGGATCATGCAAAACTCCCCTGTTTACGGCAACCTGGGTAATCATCCCTTTTTATTAAAAGTAAATACCCTTGGAGTATTACAATGGCTAAAGCAATATCCTGATGGGGCTCCTTATATAACCGAAAAATTCATGGCCATTCAATTAAAGGATGACAGTACGCTTTATGCAGTTGGCGAAAGATCAACAACCAATTCGAATCGTTTTACGGGTTACCCGGAAAGCAGTTCTTTTTTAAATGGTAATGATTTTGCAGACAAAGAACATTATTGGACCATGCGGTTTACACCATTCTTAAAAAAGATCAATCTTAATACAACAAATGTAGTGTGGGATTATTCACTGGAAAACGACAGCAGTGTTGATTATAAGGCCAGGGACCTCTCCATTGATATCAACGATGATGTTTTTGTACCTGTTTCTACAACTTGTGCAGCAAACTTTGCGGCAGGTGAATGCAAAAACAGTTATGTGAGAAAAATTATTGATCATGGATCTTATGCAGACACCACATCGCCAAGAATTTACTTTGGTCCTGTACGGGCCCTTGACCTTGACCTGGGACTGGGTGTAAAAGCTACTACCGACGGCGGCTTTGTGGTAGTAGGTACTAAAAAACCGCACGACCTGAGTATAAAAAAGAATTATTCAGTAACTGATCCCGCACGGTGCCCTTACCCGGCTCCCAATAACCTGGGGTATAATATGAGTAGCTTTCAACAGGGTTTTTCACAAACAGATGGCTTTGTTGCTAAAGCCAACAGTTCCGGCGATATTGAATGGACAACTATTGCCGATAATACCACCCAAACCCCCGGGGGGAGTTTCCGGAGCACTGCCGGCAACCCAAGAGATCAATGTAACCTGGATACCTGGATGAATGCCCAGGCCACCAGGAGTAAAAAGGATATAAAGCGGCAGGAATGTTTTTATGCTATTGCCACATCGTATGCCGGTGAGATCGTTATTGGGGGAAATATGAGCGCCAATATAGATGATAGCTATTTAGCTATGGTAGAAAACAGCTGTGATCTTACTTTAAGTAATCACCTGGTACAATCCTTACCCTCTATTGAATATCTTGGAGCTACACCCATATCATTAACCAATATGAATAATTTTGTTGCATCCAATATTAATACCGGCAGGACTCCGGGAAACACCTATGATATTGCTGAGTTTATTGTAAACAATGGTGCAGTTATAAACATGGAAGCAGGTGAAGCGATAACCCTCTACTCAGGCACAGAACTGGATGCCGGCACTATAGTAGATGTACATATAAACACCTCACACACCTGTACAGCAGGGCCGGTTAATGCGCATGTACCTTACACGCCTTCATTCAGCCGCAACGCATTTGTAAAGGATAAGAAACCTGCTTTACCGGCCAATGTAAAACCACAGGTTATTGTTTCTCCAAATCCAACAACGGGATTGGTAACAATAAAACATCCTGTTGCAATAAAGCAACTGGAAGTTTTTGACCTGTATGGTAAAATGATTTTTAAAGTGAGAGCAAACGGCTCAGGCCAGACTAAAATTGATTTTACCAATACACCTGCGGGTATGTACCTCATAAAGATAGAAGGTATAAGCCAGGCAATTAAAATAATGAAAAACTAAACAGGAATATTTCTGTGTACAATAAAAATCACCTGATAAAACCAGGTGATTTTTATTTTTAAGATAGTATCCTTTAGTATTATCATGTTATGTACTCAGTTCAAAGTCCTGATCCTTGGTGCTATCAATCTGTTTCTTCGGTTATCTTATGCCAGATATATTTGCAAAACAGTGAAACTATAAAACTTACCAAAGCGCCTGTGGCAGCGATGATTACTGTATTTAAATAACTCGCCGGGATTTGTTTTATGAAGAGGAAGGAGGAAAATAAAGGCTTTTTTATTTCAATTCAATCAATGCTTCGTACCCGTGGTAAACCTTTTCCTGCGCAGTTCCCGGCGCATCTTCCGGTCACTATCAGTACCGGCGATGCACCATCAATTCCTCCGGGAAACAGGCTCATTAGAAGTAACTTGAAAAATGATAGAAATAACTATCAAGGCGAACAGGTTTATTTGTAAGAATGACCAGGCCATTTTTTTTTACTTTATTGATACAGGCGTAAGCACTAAAGCCACCGGTCATTCCATTGTGCCAGTAGTAGCCGGAATAACCAAGCAGCCGTGAAAAGAAACTGTTCTTTATATGCCAGCCATAGGACATGTTCTTACTGATCCGTGTATCGGTGATACCAGGCAGCGGAATATTGCTGTTACCGGGAAAGTGGGCTAATAAAAAAGATGTCATTTCATCAATATTAGACAAAAAGCAACCTGCGCCTGCCAGTATATCATTATTCCAGTATGGAGTGGCATCCCCGGCCTCATTAAACCCTGCTGCTATATCCTTACGCCCGTTCATATTTGTGATAACATCGGTTGCCTGCATATGCAGGGGTATCAGCAGCTTTTCTTTTATTACCTGCACATAAGGCTTTTGATGTATGAAAGATAAAAGCTCACCCAGTATACCATAACCCAGGTTTGAATAGGCATATTTATTACCAGTCCTGGTATCACCCGGTCTTTTGAGATATTCGTACAGCTCGTCTCTATGCAGGCTTTGATAAGGATTGGTAAGGTCTTCTGTTTTTGAGATCATAAAACCGGGCAGCCGGGGCAAACCTGATGTATGGGCCAACAGGTCCTTTATGGTAATATGATCAAACAATTTGTTTACCCTTTCCCCAAAATAGTGCCTCACCGGGTCATTGATGCTGATCTCATTATTAAACTGCATAATGCCATAAACCAATGCTGTGAATAATTTTGTAAGGGAACCGATTTCGTATAGTGTATGGTTACCGGAAGGCAGCGCCTGGCTGTTCCTGTTATAGTGATCCTTCCTCATGATCTCTTTTGTAAGGCTGAAGAAAGAAACAGACATATTGTTTACACCATCTTTTTTTGCATAATCAAAAAGCCTGTTAACTATTTTGTCTTCCATATTGATGATACTTTTAGCTTTGCCCTGTTATACCACTGATACCATAATGCATTTGAAATAAAAAAGCCCTGTACGGCAATAAAAACGATCTGGAAATCATAGATCATCATAAACACATAGATGCTGATATGCATCAGCACCGCACAGATAATGACCGGCAGCTTTGTTTGCCTGAACCATACCAGGAACGGGTATGAGATCTCGATGAGCAAAGTTGCATAAGTTGTTACAGTTACAAAAAAACCGTTTCTTCCCAAATGATCATTCAGGCCGGTACCTTTAAATCTTTCCAGTAAAAAGGTATAATAAGTAGCAATACCATTAAACCAGACATCTGCATGGATCTTATGGGCAGCTGAAAAAAAATAAACAATGCAGGTATGTATACAGATAAGGTACCCCCCGATATTGGATATAAAATTCCTGTATGAACTGAACTTTATGGATCTTGCTTTGGTGAGGGAAAAATAACGGTAACTGTCAATAAGGACCATATAAAGCAAACAGAACTTCATTAAATTGTCTCCCCCGTTCAGTATTACATGACAAAGCCTTTGAATGATCTCAAAACACAAAAATAACAATACAGCGGTAAAATACCTGCCAACACCAAAAGCGTACATCCCGATCAGGAAAATATATACCGGGATAAAAATATTGATATTATTCCTTACCAGGTTTGAGCTGAGCCCTAAAAGTTCCAGGAGGTAGGTAGGTTGTGATGAATAAAAAGAGGAATTGGCATAAATGATGGGAATATAGTCCCAGTAATAATAAATATCCTTCAGCAGGTGGAAACAGATGAACAGGCGGAAAAAAGAACTGTAAACTTTAAAATGATTTTCAATTGAAAGAAAATCAATGAGCTGATTGATTTTTCTGTTCATACAGGCTGTTAATTGATATTAATGAATTTGCTTTGAAAAAATATTTCTTCCCGCCGTACACTATCGGTCTTAAAACGGTCTGTGAACCGGGGAATAAATATCCTGCTGGTGGTAATTTTAACCGAATCCATAATTCTGCCTTTGATCCTGCTTTCTGCAATTATTTTTCCGTAATTGAACAGGGTTAAAAAGTTATCTGATGCCTGGATGTCATTGACCACAAGTTCGAGCAAATCAACATCCTGTATGTTTTGTTTTGTTGCAATTAAATAACGCTTGTATTCTTTTGCTTCATTGATCTCTTCTGCCATACCATTCAGCGAATTGGACAGTAAATAATCCAGCAGGTCTTCACGGCTGTTGAACGGGGCTTTTTGTGACTTTTGTTTGTACAACGGTTCAAATACTTCATACACCACCAAAGCAGTATCTGTTCTGCTCTTAAAAGTGTAGTATAACCTTTCATTATAATTGGGTGGCGGGGCAAAAAAATTCCATCGCTGAAAAAGGAAAAACTGGAAATAGGCCTCAGCTTTTGAATTGCTGATCTTCAGGTAATTCCTGGGCAGGTTAAAGAATAAGGTTGCAGCGGCATATACTATTGCAAACAGCAGTATTATTTTTTTGAAAAGCATATGTTATCAGTTGTATTTTATGAAATTTTTAAAAGGGCTGAAAACAGTTTTCAGCCCTTTTAATTTTTAGCCTAACTGGTACAGTTGAAATTCTGCAAGTTTTGCATAAAACTGATCGTCATTTACTTTATTGACCTTTGCCAGTCCCAGGAGTTGGGTCAGCAACTGTCCGCTGGAGGCCCTTGTTACTTCTTCCAGGGCACGGGAGGCGGCTCTTGCTATTGCTATTGCTGCACGGGTAACGGCAACTGTTGCCCGTATCACAGCTGCAGACCTGGCAGCCAAAGCTACAACCGGTGTCCAAAGCAATCTTTCTTCTTCCGTCATATCCATGCTTAATAATTTTTCTGCTTCTTCCAGTTCTTTCATTACTGTTTCATAATCCTCAGATACATCATTGGCAACTACAATGCTGGCATTGTCTATTGTTGTTGGCATTTTAAAAGCGGTCAGAAGAGCAAATAACCCTATAACTGACACGCAGATTATTATACGTTTTTTCATGATTTTGTTTTAAAATGTTGTAAATAAATTATCTGAACCTGGATAGTCTCAGATGGGTGGGCTTTTATTACTGTACATTTTTCAGAAATTTAAAATGACTAACAATAATTTCATTTTAGCGTATAATGTTTTTTCTATAGTCTTTAATATAAATATATGTATTATTTGTTACTTATGCAAGGGCTTTTTAGCAAAAAGACATATTTTTTATTAGTTAATATTGACAACTATTGCGATTGGGCTTCCACACTATAGCTCTCGCAGCATGCAAAAAGGATTTGAGGTTTCAGCTTAAAGGAAACGGCCTTTCCATCAGTTCTGAAAAAGCCCACGAAGTAAGTAGTGCAGGAAGATTTGAGGTATAGCTGCCGTGAATTCAGCTATCAGTCTTTTTCAAGACCCTTTACCAATATCATAGTATTTGCATCAGGGCTTTCAATATTTTCATGGCTTTGGTATGTGGCCTGTCAAATGTTTAAAATTCATTTTATCACCCCGTTTTTAAGCTAATAAATTACTTATTCAAAACATGGTTAAACAAGGTTTCTTTCCGGCGCTGGGAAACATCCAGCTCTGCCCCGTCTTTCATAATAACAGTGCCGCCGTTTGCCTTTTTATTGTACTTATGTATAAAGTCGATGTTGACTAAATGTGACTGGTGAATACGGCAAAATTTTTCAGGCGGTAAAAGCTCTTCATAAAAACCAAGGTTTCGTGAGGAAGTCATTTTTTTACCATCAGCAAAGTTAAATTCTGTGTAATTGCTATAGGATTCGCAACGGATAATATCTTTAACATTGATAAATACATATCCTGTACCGGTAGGGATGGCGAGTTTTTTATCGCCGGTGCTGCTCTCCTGCAGGTTATGGTGTAACGCCATCCAATGCATATTGAATACATTCTTTTGTATCCTTTCAGTTGCCCTCGCAATCGTTTCTTTAAACTCTTCAATTATAACAGGCTTTAAGAGGTAACCAACAGCCGAATATTTAAATGCTTCTACAGCAAACGTATTAAAGGCCGTTAGAAATATAACCTCAAAAGTTTTATCAGGTATGGTATTCAAGAGATCGAAACCAGTACCATCAGGCAGGGATATCTCCATTAATAAAAGATCAGGTTTATGGGAGGCAATTTTAAGTAAGGCTTCGGTTACCGATGTTGCTTCGGCTACAACGATAATTTTCGGAAAATTACTTTCCAGGTAAAGGCGGGCGAAAAGCCTGAACCCGGCATTATCATCTATAATTATAGTGGTTATTTTCATAGGGCGTGGTTTGCGGAATACGGACTAAAAAAGATGCAGAAAACGTTTAATACCACTAATATAATATTTTTTTAGATATGTTTCTAATTTTTTTTACACTTTTTAATTTAATGTAACAGATGTTTTTTTAGAAATATTCCTGAAGATGATCTGATCATACTCATATTAATGCAGCATGTATTTTCATTTTTAACCTGTTAACTGCACTTAATAAATATTACAGGTAAAAATGATAATTGTTACGGGAGCGGTTTACCTGTAAGATTTATTTTTATCCAGGCAATATTCCAGCTAAATAAACATCTTAATCCATCCTTATGCTTCCAAACTCACCAAGCAGCTTACCCGGAATAGCTTATCTGTATGCCCAAAGCCTTTCGATACCGGTTACAAAAAGCAGCTTGCGGCAAAGCCTGGAAGAAAATCCGTACTATCCCAGTTTGTTAAGTTTAAGTACAGTATTTGACCGGCTGCAAATACCCAACCAAGCTTTCCAGGTAGATGAAAGCCAGCTGGACCAGTTGGAAGCCCCGTTTGTTGCGTTTATGAAAGGCCAGCAGTATGGCGACGATTTTGTTGTAGTTACACACATGTCTGATGATGAGGTATCTTATTCGGTTGATATCAATAAAACCAAAACAGTAAGCAAACAGCATTTTTTAGCGAACTGGAAAAAAATTGTATTTGTGGCTGAAAAAACAGCAAAAAGCGGGGAACCTGAATACACTGAAAAACACAAGACTGAATTAAAACAACAAAGAAAAAAGGTTTTCCTGTCTGGAACAGCTATTGCCATTTTTTGTTTGACCGTTTTATTATTTTCATTTTCTGCAGTAACCGCCCCGTTTGCAGCTATGGCCATACTACTGGCAAAATCAGCGGGCATAGCAGCTACCGTTTTATTGTTGATATACGATATTGATAAAAGCAATAAGTTTATAAAAAACTTTTGTACAGTTGGTAAACAAACCAACTGTGATGCTGTATTGAACAGCAAGGCCTCTAAAATAATGGGAATGAGCTGGGGAGAAGCAGGCTTTTTTTATTTTACTTCTACAACATTATTTTTATTATTGCCGTTCGCATCCCTTACTGCAAAATTTATCTGGCTTGCAGTTGCAAATGCCCTTGCTGCACCCTATATCCTGTTTAGTGTTTATTATCAATGGCGTGTGGCAAAACAATGGTGCCCCTTATGTTTAATGGTGCTGGCTGTTCTGGCATTGGAGTTTAGCTGGAGTATTTTTAATTTCTGGAATGATCCAACACTTCCGGCTACAGATGCCACTATAATATTGGCAGTTTTACTGGCCGTTATGATACCGATGGCCGCCTGGTTTGCTGTCAAACCATCCCTGATCAGTTTAAAAGAAAATTCAGGTTACAAAACTGCCTACAAACGCCTGTTATACAGCCCCGAAATATTTAATGGTTTATTACAACAACAAAAGCCGATTGCGGAAGGATACAATGAGCTGGGTATAACCATCGGCAATTCAAATGCAGCAAATACCATTGTAAAAGTTTGTAACCCCTATTGCGGCTGGTGTGCCAAAGCTCATCCGGAACTTGACGAAATATTGAACCATACAGACAATGTAAAACTAAAAATAATTTTTACTTCCACAAATGATGAAGCAGACAGGGCGGGCAAAGTGGTAAGGCATTTACTTGCCATTGGGGCAACCGGTGATGCTAAACTAACCCGGCAGGCACTGGATGACTGGTATTTAGCCCCGAAAAGAGATTATGAAATCTTTGCTGCAAAATATCCTATGAACGGGGAGCTAAAAAATCAATATACTAAAATTGATGCCATGAGCGGCTGGTGTAAGGAAGCCGGAATAATGCATACACCAACCATTTTTATTAATGGTAAACTACTGCCTGAAAGCTATAAAGTGGAAGAGCTTAAATATATTTTTTAAAATTCTTTTGGCCAAAAAGAAGGGGGAAACCGAAAACCCTGCCAACCGAGAGGGGGCTTATAACAGAGTAGGCAATTTAACCATTAAAGTTTTTGTTGTTTTTTGATGTATAAAAGCAACACAATATTATGCTAATGAAATATAATCATTTTAAAAAAATGAGTGCCAATGAAATGAAGGAAGTAAAAGGAGGGGTAATGCCTCCTCTGGATAAATGGGTACAATGTTCAAGTGGAGCGATTTTCTGCGTCAAAGCTAGTGATTCAGAAGAGGATTGTGGTCCAAATTGTGTTATAATAGGTACTTGTATTAATACCGGTACTGCTTGCTAGTTTAAATCCAATACCATGCCCTAGTCAGGATCATCATTTTTAACCATTAAAGTTTTTGTTGTTTTTTGATGTATAAAAGCAACACAATATTATGATAATGAAATATAAAGATTTTAAAAAAATGAATGCAGATGAAATGAAAGAAGTAAAGGGAGGGATGGTACCTCCTCCTTTTGGAGTAAAATTTAAATGTACACCAACCGGACCTGAGCAGTGCGTTACTGCTAACCCCCAGGATTGTTGCCCGGATCCGATTCTTACAGGTAAATGCCCGGATCCTAATGTCTATTGTTAATTTGATTAAGAGGCAGCCAAAAAAACGTTTACTACCGGCAGGTATTCCGAAATTTTACTCTTGGTTGATGTTTATACAACCAGGTTTTTAAATCGCTACCAGGCCGGCATTTTTTAACCATTAAAGTTTTTGTTGTTTTTTGATGTATAAAACCAACGCAATATTATGTTAATGAAATATAATGATTTTAAAAAAATGAGTGCAGATGAAATGAAAGCCGTAAAAGGCGGGCAAGGGCTTTTTAGCGGAAGACTGGTACAATGCGGAACTTTTACTCCCTTCTGCATCAGCGGGCTTGATGCTGCAGAGAATTGTGGCCTCGATTGTGTTCAAATAGGCAACTGTCCTGTTAATAATGACTTTTGTTAATGCTGATTAAAAAAGCAACCAAAAGCCTTTACGATCGGGCAGGTATTATTGCGAAAATTTACCTTGGTTCGTGTTTACACGAACCAAGGTTTTCTTTTTGAATTCTATATCACTGTTCTATACCTGGTCATCCAAAGCATTTATAATGTATGAAGACTTTCCCTTTTTTTAAACAACACGATGCTATGGATTGCGGCCCATCCTGCCTGCGGATGATCAGTAAATTTTATGGTAAACATTTTTCATTAGATACATTGAGGCAAAAAAGCGGCTTTACCAAAGAAGGCGTTTCATTATTGGGCATCAGCGAAGCAGCTGAAGCCATTGGGTACAGAACGGCAGGTGTAAAACTGAATGTTGAGCAGTTAATCAAAGACACCAAACTACCCTGCATTGTACATTGGGGGCAGAATCATTTTGTAGTAGTAACGCCTAAATCAACGTTAAAAAAAATTGTCATTGCTGACCCTCAAGAGGGCATAAGGGAATTGGATAAGAAATTATTTTTAAAAAAATGGATCGGCACAAAAATTAATGCGGGCAAAAATTCTGATACAGAACATACGGCAGCAGAGTTGGGGATAGCGTTATTATTAGAACCAACGGGGGAGTTCTATAAACAGGAAGGTGAAAAAGACAAACGCCTGGGATGGAGAATGCTTTTACAATACCTGGTGCAGTATAAAAAATACCTCGCACAGGTTTTTATAGGGTTGGCAGTGGGAAGCCTTTTACAGTTGCTTATTCCGTTTCTAACCCAGAGCATAGTAGATACCGGCATAAATGGCCATAACCTTCAGTTTATTTACATCGTACTGATCGCCCAGTTCATGCTGTTCTTTGGCAGAACTGTTGTTGAGTTTATCCGCAGCCGCATTTTACTTTTTATAAGTGTGCGTATCAACCTGTCGCTGCTCTCTGCTTTCTGGGTAAAATTAATGAGATTGCCCTTGTCTTTTTTTGACACAAAGATGACCGGCGACATCATGCAACGGGTAGGGGATCATCGTAAAATAGAGTCCTTTCTTACAGGGTCTACGTTGAACACACTTTTTTCCATGATCAATCTCGTTATGTTCTCTATTGTACTTTTACTGTACAACAGGAATGTATTTTTTATTTTTGCCACGGGTAGTGTGCTATATTTTTTCTGGATAAAAATATTTTTAAAATACCGCCGCAATCTTAATTATAAAACTTTTGATGTTTCAGCAAAAGAAAATTCGGTAACCATGCAGTTGATACATGGTATGCAGGAAATAAAACTGAATAATGCTGAACATGTACGCAGGTGGGAATGGGAAAACCTGCAGGCATCACTATTTAAATTAAGTTTTAAAAATCTTTCACTTAATCAATACCAACAGGCAGGTGCCTTTTTTATAAATGAAGGTAAAAATATCATTATCACTTTTTTTGTGGCAAAGGCCGTATTGGACGGGCAACTTACGCTGGGCGCTATGATGGCTATACAATCTATAATAGGCCAGTTAAACAGCCCGGTTGAGCAGTTAATAAATTTTGTGCAGCAGGCGCAGGATGCAAAAATCAGCTTAGAACGTTTAAATGAAATTCACCAGTTGGAAGACGAAGAGCCCGGTGATAGATCTTTCGTAAGCCAATTACCCGAAGACAGATCAATTTGTTTCAGCGATCTCAGTTTTACATATGCCGGTGCAGGTAACAAACCTGTTCTGAAAAATATCAGTTTGGTAATTCCCGAAGGAAAGGTAACAGCTATTGTTGGTATGAGTGGCAGCGGTAAAACCACTTTATTAAAACTGCTGCTTAAATTTTATGAAGATTACAGCGGCAATATAAAAATAGGCACCGGAGACCTGAAATATATAAGCCCAAGGTATTGGCGGCGTAATTGTGGCAGCGTAATGCAGGATGGGTTTATTTTCAATGACAGCATTGCCAGGAATATTGCTGTAAGCGATGAAGCCCCTAATCAAAAGCGATTGACTCATGCGTGTACAGTTGCTAATATTTTGCCTTTTGTAGAATCGCTGCCACTGGGCCTTAACACAAAAATTGGTGCCGAAGGTAATGGGATCAGTGCCGGGCAAAAACAAAGAATATTAATTGCCAGGGCAGTGTATAAAAACCCCGAGTACCTGTTCTTTGACGAAGCAACCAATGCACTGGATGCCAACAACGAAAAACTGATCATGGAAAACCTGCAGCAGTTTTTTAAAGGTAAAACTGTAGTTGTGGTAGCGCATCGCTTAAGTACAGTTAAGCATGCAGATAACATTATTATGCTTGACAGCGGTGAGATCATTGAACAAGGAACACATGAACAACTGGCTGCAGGCAGGAAAAAGTATTTTGAACTGGTAAGAAATCAACTGGAACTTGGAACCTGATTAAACTGATAGTTATGCCATTTGAAAACGAATACAGCGGCAATGATGCACATCCTGTTAATGGCCGGCAACTTATTGCAGCTGGTGAAAATGCACATGAGGGGTTACTTATGGGAACGGCTGTACATGAAATTGTATCAGGTAAGCCAGGGTTTTTAATACGCTGGGGTATCAGTATCTTCTTTTTTATTTTAGTAGCTGTTTTTTTTACCTGCTGGTTTGTGCAATACCCCGAAACGATCAGCGCAAGTGCCAGGCTTAGGGCTGTTGATCCCCCAACAGAAGTAAGGGCAAAAATGAATGGCAGGTTAATTAAATTACTTGTTAAAGAAGGTGACCTGGTACAATCAGGAACTGTACTGGGGTACATGGAAAGCATTGCAGATCCCATGGAGATCATTCAATTAACCCGGTATTTGGAGCGATTGAAGATAAGTGTTGACGAAAACAATTCTGAAAAGATACAGGCCTATGTGAAAACGCAATACCTGCACCTGGGTGAAATGCAACAGCAATACCAGCTGTTTATGCAGTCAGCCTTACAGTTTGCAGAGGATCCTCAAAAACAAAAATTCGCATTTCTTTTAACCCTTGGCACATTCGAAAGCCAACTAAAGGAATGGTGCCGGAAATACCTGTTGCAGGCCCCAACCAGCGGCCGTATTCATTTTCCGGGTTTCCTGCGGGAGAACCAGCAACTGAAGAATGATCAGACAATTTGCTTTGTAGACCCCGGCAATGCAGCCTGTTACGTGGAGATGAATATTCCACAAAATAGTTTTGGCAAAATAAAAACCGGCCAGGCAGTGTTACTTAAATTTTCAGCCTATCCATACCAGGAGTATGGAGCTGTAAAAGGCGTGATCAATTTCATTTCACCAATTACAACAGATAGCGGATACCTCGCCAAAATTATTTTGCCAAATGGGCTTACTACCAGTTATCAAAAGCAGATTTCTTTCAGGGAGGGTTTAACGGCAGAGGGACAAATTATCACCGAAGACCAGCGTTTACTGCAAAGATTTTTCAGCAGCATAAAATCCTGGTAAAAAATCTTTCCAATTCAATAATTAATTCCCGCCAACCCTGTCGATCTCGTCTTTAGCCCCGCCTTCAGAGCGGTTAACCGCTTTCATTGCCTTGCCAAAGCGCCAGCTAAAGCTCAGGCGCACTACCCTCGAATCCCATTTTATGGTGAAAGGCTCATAGGAATTCTCAAAAGTGGAATAGCCGTTATAGTTTTGGAAATAGGTGAGATCGCGGATACTTAATCTTACTGTTCCTTTCTTCTTCAGTACCTGTTTGCCAACACCAATATTCAGTTCGCCCTGTGGCTCCAGCCATTCCTGCAGGTCTACCTGGCTTTTCGTTTGGTAAAATCCACTCAGTTCAATGCTCCATCCTTTTTTAAGCTGGAACTGGTTGTTGATGCTGATATTCAACTGGTTCACCCTCGCTGTAAAAGGTGCCCATACCACACCTTTTATCACTTTATGATTGTATACCGCTACTGCCGTAAGGTTCCACCATTTGGTAACGGGCGTTTGAAAGGTTTCCGTGATGCCGAAATTTGTAAAAGAGCCAACATTTCCCCGGGTATAAATGATCACGTTATTATTTACATTGCTGCTGCTGGAGTCTATGATGAATATCTGCGAAAAATAATCCTTCAGGTAACTATAGGAGACCTCGGTAGTAAGCTTTTGCTTCCAGGTATGGGCTACCGAAAAATTCCAGGTGTACTGCGGTTTGATATACGGGTTACCGGCCTCGTAAGTGTATTTATTCAGGATCGTTTGAAAAGGGTTGAGGTGCTGGAACTGTGGCCTGTCGATCCTTTTTCCAGCCCTTAATGTGATCGTGTTATTACTGTCTGCATTGTAAGAGACAAAGGCAGTAGGGAATATGCTTCCGTAAGTCCTTTTAAAAGCAGAATCCTTTACAACAGCATTGCCGAGCTGGTGGGCGCTGTAGTGCGTAAATTCATAGCGAAGCCCCGCCTGCCAATGCCACTTGCCTTTTTCTGCATCCACACTGGCATAGGCAGCGCTGATACTTTCATTGTATAAAAAATGATTGCTGCGGCTCAGGTCGGGCTGCCAGGCGTTATTGTTATCCTTAAAATAATAAGCTGCAAGGTTATCTGTCTTGTTGAAAGCGGTTTTCAGGCCCGTTTCCAGCAGGAATTTTTTGTACCGTTTTGAAAGATCGATCTTTGCCGTAAAGATCTTGAGTTTGGATGGAGTATTTCCCCTGGTGGTTTCGATATCGCTGCCAGGGGCCACTAACTGGGTTTGGTATTGTTGATCGCCGTTGATATTAAAACTTACATAATCCAGGTCAGCCGTGAGTTCAGTGCTTCCATCGATCTTGAACCTGCCGTTCACACTCACGCCGCCCCTTTTGAACTTCCGGTTATTTTCACCCGAGGTATTGATGGAAGAATCAATATGGTAGTAAGGGTCCATCCAAACGATGTCGGCAACACTTGTTTGCTTCCTGTCGAAGATCCCCCCGGTAAATACAATACCCAATGTGGTGTTCTTATTAAGAAAGAAATCGAAGCCTGTTTTGATATTTTGTCCTGCCTGTTTGTTTTTCTGGTAATTCGGTTGTTCCAGTAAAACAGAATCTTCATTTTTGGTATTCACATATTTCCTTAATGTCCACATATCCGTCTTCTCCCTGCTGGCACGCATGCCATAGTTGAGGAACCAGTTTACCTTTCCATTCCGGTAATTCAGGTTCAATGAATTGCCTGTTTTGGTATAGATGCCTTGTCCCAAACTTAAATTCATTGAGCCGTTGAAACCCTTCAGCTTGTTGGCTTTCATTTTGATGTTGATGATACCGGCATTGCCCGATGCATCATATTTGGCGCCCGGGTTCTCGATCAGTTCCACCACATCCACCTGTGAAGCAGGAACTCCGGAAAGATAAGCCTGGAGGTCGGTCCCGCTTAGCTGCGTGGGCTTGCCATCGATCAATACCGTTACTGCGGGCTTCCCCTTCATGATGATGGAACCATCTTTATTTACGGTTATGCCGGGTGATTTCTCCAATACATCCATTACCGAAGCGCCTGCATTTGAAATGGAGGCTTCGGGGTTTACCACAGTTTTATCAGGCAGGAACTGGATGGCCGGTTTTTTCGAAACAACGCTTACGTCCTTCAGCAGGCTGCTTTTGGGCCTGAGGGTGATGGTATAGGAGAACGGGTTTTTATCCAGGCCGATCAATGGGCTGTAGCCATCAACATACCCCGACTGGCTCACCCTGACCAGGTATCTACCGGGATCAGCCGTGAATTCAAAAATGCCGGATGCCCCGGCAACCCCCGAATTAATGGCCACAGAATCGGGCTTCATCAAACTGACCGTGGCGCCCACGAGAGCCTGCTTCTGCTCATTTACTACGGTGATACGGATGGCCTGCTTTTGGGCAAAAATGCAGGAAAAAGAAAATATTAAAATAAGGGGTAAAATAATTTTACGCATTGGCTATACGATTATCAACCGAAACTATGGCGGATAATTAAGAAAGGGACAGGTTTTTATTTTAGTGGTAATAAAGCTTTATAGAAGAATGAAGGAATGAAGGAATGAAAGAATGAAGGAATGAAAGAATAGGCAGCGGGATGTGCAGGGCCGCCTGGGAATATTAAAATATCCGGGCCCGATGGCCCGGATATTTAAGGTTACCTGATCTTAGTTATTCATTGCTGCGAAGCAGTACCGTTTTGAATGAACCTGATCTGTACTGCCTGGGCAGGGTCTGCTGAGCCCGGCAAGCCAGACAGCAGGATGGTATACACCCTATTTTCCTCGATAGCAATGGTACGGCTGGCATTAATGGTGCCGCCATTGCTTACTGTAATGGCCAACTGGCCGGCATCTGCCTGCCTGAAGGCTGAAACGGTTGTAAAGGGAGCAGTTTCACTACCGGTTCCGATGGTCACTGTTACGGGTGCACTTGAATCGGGTATGGCATTGATATAACGCACCCAGGCTTTTCCGGCTACCGGGGTAACGAGGGGGTCATCGTCCTGCACTACCAGGTTGCGGTAATTGCCGTTGGCACCCAGCAGGAATACTGAATACAGCATGCTGTCTGTAAAATTAGCGCTGCTGGTAGCGATGGTGGAACCTGTGTAAAATTCTGCCGATCTCACTACCCTTGTACCCGGTGTTACTGCCAGGTAGGTGCCGGTATAGTTGGTGTAATCCAATGGTAAATTGCCCAGCCGGTTGGCATCGAATGTAAAACCAATGGCCGGCTTATCGGGTGCCAGGTTAAAAGCCATTACACCGGCTGCGGGTACATTGTTATTGTAATCAGGATCGTCTTTTTTGCAGGCAGCAAAAAATAAGGTAATTAATACCAGGCCAACCAATACCGGGGCATAAGCCCGGGTAAGATCTTTTAACTTTTTCATAGTGGGTAAGATTTTTTGTGTAATAAAATAGTGTACAAAAAACCTTTCAAAAAATTGTGCCAAAAAATAAAATCGATATTAATGTCAGTGATCCGGCCAATGCAAGGAGTGTTTACATTAGGTTTTATCCGCCACTTGCTTCTGCCTCAAAGTGTTTCGGTTGGTGAGCAAAGCAACCAATAGTAAATGAGAAGCATCTTTCTGAGGCGGGTTTCTGCCCTGGCCGGGAACTTTTAGTGAAACCCGGTTGGAATAAACGAAACCTGCATCATTATTGTACAGGCTACATTTCAATGAATATTAAATACCCCATTGAAGATCCTCACAGCCTTGCGGCTGAGGAAGTTTTACATTCGTTGCAGGCGGATGCAGTTGCCGGTATATCCTCAGCCGAAGCTGGTGAACGCAACAAACAGTTCGGCCCCAATATCTACCAGGCCCAAAAACAACAAAGCATCTGGGCTATCCTGCTTAAACAATTTACAAGTCCCATTGTATATGTATTGGTAGCTGGTGTGGCCGTATCATTTTATTTCGGGGATAATATTGAAGCCATTGCCATTGCCATTGTCATCCTGCTGAATGCCCTGATCGGCTTTTTCATGGAACTACAGGCACGCCGTTCCATGAATGCATTAAAAAAAATGGATGTGATCCTTTCAAAGGTCATCCGCGATGCAAAGCTGCAGGAAATACCTTCTGAAAATATCACTCCCGGGGATATTATTTCTTTTGAAGCAGGTGATGTCATTCCCGGCGATGCCCGCCTGGTGGAAGCCAATCAACTGCAATGCGACGAATCCTCACTTACCGGTGAGTCGCTCCCGGCAGAAAAAAATACCGAGCCCGTTGCTAAAGACGCAGCCTTAGGCGACCGGCATAATATGGTGTTCAAAGGCACATCGGTCATAAATGGAAACGGTAAAGCCGTCATTACCGGCATTGCACAAAACACGGAATTGGGCACTATTACTTCACTGGTAGAAACTGCTACTGAGAATGCCACACCCCTTGACCGGAAGCTGAAAGCCCTCACCAAAAAACTCATCTGGATAACATTGGCCATGACGGTCATTTATGCTGTTACCGGCATCATTCAGCAAAAAGCATGGCTGCAGATCATTGAGACCTCCATTGCTTTAGCCGTTGCCGCTATACCCGAGGGATTGCCCATTGTTGCTACAGTAGCACTGGCTTATGGCATGCTGCTGATGGCAAAAAAAAAGGCCATTGTTAAAAACCTGTCGGCGGTGGAAACGCTTGGAAGCACCAATGTTATTTTAACTGATAAAACAGGCACGCTTACCGAAAATAAGATCTATATAGATTCCTTTTCTTTTGCCGGGGAAGAAATAAAAGCGAAGATCGAAAACAAAGAACTAAAGTTTGAGAACGGCCAGGTAGAAAAAAGCAAAGAGAATTTTGAGAAGTTGAAATTGACCGGCGCACTGGCCAACAATGCAAACCCTGAACCTACAGGCAAAAAGAAAGCATCGGGCGATCCTATAGAAATAGCGCTTATCAACCTGGCAAATACCGGGGGCACATCTGCCGAAACATTTCAAAAAGAATATGAGCGCATAGCAGAAGTCCCCTTCAGTTCCGATACAAAGCTCATGGGTACCTTACACCAAACTGCAAAGGGGCAATTTGCTGCTGCAAAAGGATCGGTAGAACATTTACTGGAAAAATGCAGTCAAATTCAAAAAGGCGCATCCGTTACAGGACTAAATGAAAGCGGTAAAAAAGAGATCCTCGTAGCATCTGAAAAAATGGCTGCTGAAGGCCTGCGTGTACTGGCATTTGCATACAGGGAAGGTACCGGTATCAATAAGGATGATTTTTTGAACGGGCTGGTATATGTGGGGATGGCGGGCTTCCTGGATCCGCCCCGGCTTGATATCAAAGATGCGATCACCAGTTGCAGGACTGCCGGCATCAAAGTAGTGATGATCACCGGCGACCACCCGGCAACGGCACTCAATATTGCCAAAAAAACCGGCCTTGCAGATGAGGGGGAGCAGAACGTGATCACAGGAAGCGACCTGCCCGACATGGATGCCATAAGTCCCGAATGGAAAGAAAAGATACTGGCTGCAACTGTATTTGCCCGTACCACACCCAAACAAAAACTGGATATTGCAGGCATTTACCAGGAAGCCGGTAACATAGTTGCCATGACCGGTGATGGCGTGAACGACGCACCTGCTTTAAAGAAAGCAGATATCGGCATCGCCATGGGGCTCAGGGGTACACAGGTGGCAAAAGAAACTGCCAACATCATTCTTAAAGACGATTCATTTACTTCTATTGCAGAAGCCGTAGCCCATGGCCGGGCTATCTTCCAGAATATACAGAAGTTCGTTACCTACCTGGTATCCTGCAACCTGGGCGAGATACTGATCGTGACCGCTTTGGGCTTTTTGGCGCCGGCATCCAACCTGCTGCCTTTGCAGATATTGTTCCTCAATATGGTAACAGATGTATTTCCTGCCCTGGCACTGGGCGTGGGCAGGGGAGATGAGGACGTAATGAAAAGGCCTCCCCGTGACCCCGCTCAAAGTATTATCACCCGCCGCAACTGGATGGCCATCGGAATCTATGCTACCACCATGGCAATGGCTGTTGTCCTAGCCGTGTTCTGGTGCAAACAGGTGATGGGCCTTACCGGCCAGGCAACAAACAATGCAGCTTTTTTGACCCTTACTTTCACCCAGTTATTCCATGTGTTCAATATGGCTTCTCACCGTTCGGGGTTCCTGGTAAATGATATCACTACAAACAGGTTCGTATGGCTTGCGCTGTTGACCTGTTGCCTGTTGCTGGGCCTGGTGTATATATTGCCGCAGGTACGTATAGCCCTGCACCTGGCCATATTACCGTATAAGGTATGGGTGGTATCCATACTGGCAGGCCTTTTGCCGCTGGTACTGGTGCAGGTGTATAAATTATTGAGGGGGAGGAGAACTGAAGAACCGGTAACATAAAAATGACTAAACAATATAAATGGATCAGTATGACGACCGGCAATAAAAAGCAACAGGCTGATGATTTCTTTGATCACTACTGTGATGTATTCAACAAGGCAATGAAAGAAGATATGCCCGACATTGAACGAACTGCTGCGTTATTTTCAGCCTGCTTTATTGCGGCTGATCCATCAGGAGTTCATTGCGGGCAGAACGATGAAACATTCCGGGATGCTATGCAAAAAGGATATGCATTTTACAAAGAGATCGGAATTACTTCCATGGATATTGTTTCAAAGAAAATAACGATTTTGGATGATCTGCATACAATGGTCAAGGTTTTCTGGAGATCAAATTTTCTTAAGAAGGACGGAGTAAGGGGCATCATTGAATTTGAGAACATATATTTTACCCAGGCAAAGGATACACAACACAGGGTCTTCGCCTATATAACCGGTGATGAACAGGCAGCATTAAAAGAAGCCGGGTTGGTATAATTACCAATTCATTAATTTTGGGAATGATCACAGTTCTCCGGCACTTTTCCCGGTACATAGAAATGGACGACGACCTGGAAAAAGAAATTATCAAACGGGTAAAGCAACAAACATTCAAAAAGGGCGAACTTATTCATGATGCCGCTAAAATATGTACCTGTAGTTATTTTATCCAGCAGGGATTATTGAGATTGTATTTTATCAAAGACGGTAAAGAAGTAAGTGAATATTTCAGCAGTGAAGGCGAATGGGTAAACTCACCCCGTAGCTTCATGCAACGGCAACCCGACATTTATTACATTGATGCCATTGAGAACACAGCTGTTTTTTGTTTACATGTAGATGACCTTGTTTACCTCTTCAACCATTTTCCAAAAATGGAACGCTATGCCAGGTTATCAATGGGCAGTACCTTTGGCCACTTTTTAGAACGGATCACCTCCATGCGGTTCACAACTGCCAAAGAAAAATATGTGCATTTTTGTAACACCTATCACGATATCTTCCATCGTATCCCGTTGGGTATGATAGCATCATACCTGGGCATCACACAGGAAACATTAAGCAGGATCAGGGCAGAGCGATGATTTTTTGAGTAGTGGGTCAGTTTGAAAAGTTGTCAGGTTGAGCTTGTCGAAACCGGGGCTATTTTGAGTTAACCCGTCTTCGACAAGCTCAGACTGACAGTAAAATTGTAACAAGAATTTCAAACTGACCCTCTGCCATTTTTTGATATAGGTCAAAAATCAATAAGTTTTAAATGTTCAACTTTGCCTGAAATAAAACTATGAGCTATTTCGATCTTCTAAAAAATGCAGGTACTGTTCTTTTGATAACCATTTCAGTTAATGTTTTTGCACAGTCAAAACTTATTACACCCAATGTAGATAGCAGGCTGTACCTCGCAGCAGGTTCCAAACAGCCACTTATAGTAGGGCTTGGCGGCTCCGAAGGTGGAAATGCCTGGGACAGCGACCATTGGAAAAAAACAAGAGATGAATTTATTGTAAAGGGCTATGCATTTTTAGCTATTGGTTATTTTGGCGGCAAAGGCACTCCCGATACATTGAATAAAATATCCATCAACCAGGTGCATGATGCCATCATGGTAGCTGCAAAAAATGAAAATATAGATAAAGATAAAATTGCCATTATAGGCGGCTCAAGAGGCGGGGACCTGGCGCTGCTGACAGCTTCTTACTTTAAAGATATCAAATGTGTGGTAGCTATAGTGCCCAGCCATGTGGCTTTTCCGGGCCACACCGATCATTTTACTACTTCTGCATGGACGTTTAATGACCAGGAACTTCCATTTGTGCCTGTTAATGAAGAAGCGGTACCCTTTTTAATGAAACGTGACCTGAGGGGAACATTTACAGCTATGCTAAAAGACAGCATAGCAGAAGAAAAAGCATTGATCAAAGTAGAAAAGATCAATGGCCCGGTCTTACTTTTATCTGCAACAAAAGACGAGCATATACCAGGTGTGGACATGTGCAATAAAATGATAGCACGCCTGGAGGCAAACAATTTTAAATATGCTTATGAGCATATTGTGATAGAAGGCGCACATGGGGAGCCCCTGAAGCATTTTGGCCTTATTTTTAAATTCCTGCAGGCTAATTTTGTAAAAAAATAAGAACGAAAACCTGCCGGTATAAGATTGAATGCTGCCGCTGGCAATAAAAGAAAAGTTCAGTACCATTATAGCCTGAACTTCCCTTACCTGGTACCTTTGATAGTACCATTATTTAGTAAAAAACAAAAAGCAGGCCAACCCGGTATTCCCTACCGGTTGGTTGGGGACATCAACCGATAGGAATCAAAAGTATGTCTTGTCCTATAAAACGATTGTAGGTCATCCTTTTGTAAATTATTTGCCAGAGAACACCATCTCACCCTTATATGTGAATTTTATAACTATCCCCCCGCATTCTGTAATAAATCCACCTCTTTTCAGAACTACCTTGTATAATGCTGTTAACCGCAGGAGATTTAGACGAATTTGATATTGACAGGTTTATTGATAAACTCTTAGGGCTTGATGAAACCGAAATGCTTTTACGGTGTTTGAATTTCGCAATATTGGTACAGGGTATAAAACTTATACCTGCAGAACCTGGGCATAATAAAGAAATAGTAATAAATTTTACCCGGTTTATAAAGCACCTTCAAATCATACTTACTAAAAATAAAGATGCAGAAAAACCGATTGGAATGAGTAATGAAGCCTTTTTTAAAGTCAAGCCTATTGTCGAAAAATTAGTTGCATCCACCTACTTTAAAAAAGAGTGGCTGGAACTTTATAAACCTATATTTTAATGATAAAAGAAAAAAGAACACAGCCACAGAAAGTATTGATCCATCCGGATACGATCATACATGAAATTAGTAATGCTGTAAGGAGGATCAGCAGGATATTAAAACAATATGATGATGTGGGCAACGGCCTGGATACCCAAATACAGTTAAAGATCACGCACCACAGATTGCTTTACTGTACACTCAATAGCCAGTGGCATGTTAATATTAAAGACGCAGTTAAAAGAGTAATTACCAGTACTGCTAAAAAGTACCCTCAAATAATTTCCATTTCAATCACTCCATGACCCACACAGATAGGCGTTACCAGGTTTCTCTTTCTCTACCGGTTAGTGTCCCCCATCAACCGGAATCATTTTTCTTTTTCTTTTTTCTTATTTTGCTTCATCTGTGAGTTTAAGCATCTGCTCAAAGATGATGCGCTTAAACCCACTACCACTAAACTGAATAGGTGTTTCGGTTGGTGGGACACCAACCGATAGGAAAAAGCACTTATGCTTTCACGTTAATCCTGCCTGGTTATACCGCTTCAACCTCCCTGCATGCATCTTCGCAGGCCCTGCATACTTCGGCGCATATCTTACAGTGGTCCATATGATCTGCATGTTTTTCACATGCTGCTGCACACAGGCCGCAGATCTCAGCACATTCCTTTAACAGGTGTTCGCCATGCTCAGAGTTCCTTGCCAAAAGAGCTGCAGTAGCCGTGCAAATTCCGGCACAATCTATATTAAGCCTGATGCAGGCTGTCAGCATTTTCACATCATCCTCATTTAAACAGGCTTCCGTGCAATAGTGGCAGGTGGCTGCGCAGCTATTCAATTTTTCAACTAATTCCTGGTTATTCATAACATTTCGTTTAGGAAACCGGCACATTTTTTATGCCAAAACAGTTTAAACCACTTTACCGGCGAATATCTGCAGCGTAGTAAATGAGCGATGGCTTATCTGTCCTGCTTCTACCCGGGATTTATGCGGTTACCGGCGAAAACCGCCTTCCCGGATCTTAAATAAATTGCGTAACTCCCTGTTTATCATTTCCCATTTTGTAGTATATATACTTAGTAGTAATACATTTATTAATAAAATAATTTACTTATATTTGTAAAGATGATCCTGATTGTCTAATCGTTCTATCAGCCAACATGTCTTAAAATATTGATCCGGAAAAGTGCGGCTGAGATTCAAAGTGGTTCCTGCCGGTGATCTGGCGATGACCCTGCTTATTGCCGGTCCTCTTACAGCCACACACCCTTTTATTCATTCCTTATAACCTGTAATCATATGAAACGGATATACAGACAATATTGCTCCCACAAACTGCTTTTGGCCCTTTGCGCCAGCTTTGTATCTTTTTCACCGGCAGTTTTTGGCCAGGTGGCTGATAGCGTGCCGGGGCTTACCGCATTAAAGCACCTGAGCCTGGAAGAACTGATGGATATAGAAGTGGTCTCTGTTTCAAAACATTTACAGAAGTTAAAAGACGCAGCTTCTGCCATCCAGGTGATAACCCAGAAGGATATTATTCATTCAGGCGCCCGTACGGTTGCCGAAGCATTGCGGCTGGCACCCAATTTACAGGTGGCGAGGGTAAATTCCAGCCAGTGGGCGATCAGCGCAAGAGGATTTAATAATGTACTTGCCAATAAATTGCTGGTACTTATTGATGGCCGCTCGGTGTATACCCCCTTATATGCAGGTGTGTTCTGGGATGTGCAAAACCTGGTACTGGAAGATGTGGACCGTATTGAAGTGATCAGTGGGCCCGGCGGAACCCTGTGGGGGGCCAATGCCGTTAATGGCGTTATCAATATCATTACCAAAAACAGTAAAGATACAAAGGGCCTTTTTGCTGAAGCCGCATCGGGCAGTGAACTTCCTTACCTGGGAAGTGTACGGTATGGTGGAAGTATCAGCAACAATATAAGTTACCGTGTTTATGGTACAGGGTTCAAACTGGCCAATACTATGCTCACCAACGATACTACAGCAAAAGACAATTGGAATATGTTACAGGGTGGTATGCGGCTTGACTGGGATGCATCAACAAAAGATAAACTGAGCCTTGAGGCTAACTTCTATGGTGGTAAACCCAATCCTGATGGTTCTGATAAGGGCGTTAGAGCAAAGGGAGAAAATATCATTGCCCGGTGGAACCACGGGGGCAAAGGCAATCAGGATTTTCAGCTGCAGTTTTATTATGACCATACCTGGCGTGACTTTAAGAATGGTTTTACCGAAGATCTGAAAACCTTTGATATAGACTGGCAACATCATTACCGGGTAGCCAGGCAGCATGAGATCACTTATGGCCTGAACCTGCGGCTGATGGACCATAAAGTTACAAACCTGCCCCTCTTCCGTTATTTGCCCGGGCATAAAACCCTTTACCTGTACAGTGCATTTGTGCAGGATGAGATCATGCTGGTGAAAGAACGTTTAAAGCTCACCGTTGGGTTAAAGGTTGAGCACAATAGTTATACGGGTTTTGAATACCAGCCCGGCGGGCGCCTTGCCTTTACAGCAAAGGACCAGATGATATGGGCAGCTTTTTCCCGTGCAGTGAGAACGCCTTCACGTACCGATCGTGATTTTTACCTGAATATAACACCAGCCATTCCTTTGTTTATTGGCGGCAATTTCAGGTCAGAAGAAGTACTTTGTTATGAACTTGGCTGGCGGCTGCAGCCCCTGAAGAACCTGTCCGTCTCCCTGGCAACATTCCTGAATGTATACGACCATATCAGGAGCGCTGAGCCGGGCCCGCCACCTTATACACCTTTTCCGATCACCATTGCCAATGGCGTGGCAGGTAAAACCTATGGTGTTGAACTGAGTGCCACTTACCAGGTAAACAAGTGGTGGAACCTGCGGGGGGGATATACTTTCCTCAAAAAAGAACTTTATATTAAACCGGGCAGCAAGGACCTGAACGGGGCAGGTGCCGAGAGCAATGACCCCGAACATCAGTTCCTTATTCAATCAGGTATGAACCTTCCGGGCCAGGTATCGTTGGGAACAGTGATACGCTATATTGATCAGTTACCCAAACCAAAGGTGCCGGCTTATTTTGGATTGGATATGCGGATAGGATGGAAGCTGAATAAGTTTATAGAACTAAGCATGACCGGGCAAAACCTGTTGTACAATAGTCGGCCTGAATTTGTTCCTTCTTCACCTTCCGCCCGTGAAATAGAACGCAGTATATACGGTAAGATCATATGCAGGTTATAAAAACCATATCATATCCATTGCTGAAAGCAAGGCTGCTGTTGGCTGTCATGCTCCTGCTAAACAGCCTGGCCCTGCCCGCTCAGCCTGCTGCAAAAGAATACGAGGTAAAGGCAGCCTTTCTTTTCAATTTTACCCGTTTTGTTGAATGGCCCCCTGCCGCCTTTTCATCGGCAGCAAACCCCTTTGTTATCGGCGTATTGGGCGAAAACCCCTTTGGTACTTATATGGAAAGCATTGTTGAGGGCGAAAAAGTGAACGGGCACCCGGTAACTGTTGCATACTATAAAACTGCCGCTGAGATCAAAACCTGCCATATCCTGTTCGTGAGCCAGGGAGAATCAAAAAAACTGGGGCTACTTATTAATGACCTTAATTCCCGCAGCATACTTACTGTAAGCGACGCCGGGGGCTTTCTGAAGAGCGGGGGCATGATCAGGTTGTTCAGCAGGGATAGTAAGATAAAGATGGAAGTGAATGTGGGTGCCTCCAAAGCAGGGAACCTGGTCATCAGTTCGAGGTTGCTGAAACTGGCGGAAATTTATAAAACAGGTAAAAATAGTTAAGCGATGCTGTTCCGGGACCTGCCCATACGAAAAAAACTATTGAGGGGAATATTCCTTATCAACGGCATCGTGCTGCTGGTAACCTGCCTTACTTTTTTTATTTACGAATTTTATATTTTCAGGAAGAGTACCCTGGAAAAACTGTCAACCATCGGAAAGATACTTGCTGTTAATACCACGGCTGCGCTTGCCTTTGATGATGCAGAAGACGCCAGGGAAACGCTGGCTGCTTTAAAGACCGAAACACATATTGTACTTGCCTGCCTGTATGATAAGGACGGAAATATATTTGCCCGCTATCCTGCTACGGCCCCCGATAGCGCCTATCCGCTAAAACCCGGTACAGGCAGCTACCGGTTCACAGCAGCACACCTGGCAGGGTTTGAACCCGTGTTACAGGATTCCAAAACACTTGGTACCCTGTACCTGAAATCGGACCTGGGTACCATGTATGAACGGATGCGGTTGTATGCCATGATCGTGGCCCTGGTGATCCTTATCTCATTTGTGCTGGCTTACCTGCTTTCGAAGATCCTGCAAAAAACTATATCGGGCCCTGTGCTGTCCCTGGCAAAAACGGCGGGTATCATTTCTGATGAAAAAAATTATTCGGTACGTGCAGTAAGAACAGGTAAAGATGAACTGGGGGCGCTTACCGATGCTTTTAACCAGATGCTTGAACAGATAGAAGAACAGGACCGTTATTTAAGCGAATTTAACCGGAACCTGGAACAGAAAGTGGATGACCGCACTGCTGAACTGGAAAAAGTAAATAAAGAACAGGAGGCATTTTCCTATTCGATCTCCCACGATCTGAGAGCCCCTTTGAGGGGTATTGTAGGTTTTACAGCCATGTTGGAAGAAAGGTATGGCAACCAGCTGGATGCCGAAGCCGGCAGGATCCTTGGCATCATCAGGAGCAATACATTGCGGATGGGCGTTTTGATCGATGACCTGCTTGGTTTTTCCAGGCTGGGGCGCCAGGAGATCATTAAAAAAAATATAGATACCGGTGAACTGGTAAAGCAGGTCATTGCAGAGGCAGGCGGCGATGGGGCTGTTACCTGGAAGATAGGAGAATTGCCCCCGTCCTTCTGCGACATCAATACCATACGCCAGGTATGGATAAACCTGGTCTCGAACGCTGTAAAATACAGCAGGAATTCAGAGCCGCCGGTGGTAGAGATCGGGGCTTTACAGGATAAAGAACAGGTAACGTTTTTTGTGAAGGATAACGGGGCGGGTTTTGACCCCAAATACCTGGATAAACTGTTCAAAGTGTTTCAGCGTTTACACAGTACCGCTGAATTTGAGGGTACCGGCATCGGGCTGGCCATTGTTGAAAAAGTGATCTCTAAACATGGAGGCAGGGTATGGGCTGAGGCAGAAAAAAATAAAGGCGCAACTTTTTATTTTAGCCTTCCTGTGCAGTAGGTAAACTGCCCCTGGCAATATTTGGTAACAATTTTTGATCAATATTAAATTGGAAAACATGAACTACAACTCAGTTGATATCTTACTGGTGGAAGACAATCCCTTTGACGCTGAATTAACCATCAATGCATTAAAGGCCCACCATATGTCAAACAACCTCTTTCATGTGATAGATGGGGAGGAAGCACTTGAATTTGTGTTCGCCACCGGTAAATATGCCGGGCGGGACCTGGAAAATTTTCCGAAGCTGATACTGCTGGATATAAAAATGCCCAAGGTAGATGGCATTGAAGTGCTGAAGCAGATAAAGCAGGACCCCCGTACCAAAATGGTACCGGTTGTAATACTTACCTCTTCAAAAGAAGACCCTGATATCAGGAACTGTTATGACCTGGGCGCCAACAGTTATATCGTAAAGCCTGTTGATTTTGACGGTTTTGCCCGCTCAATAAAAGACCTCGGTTTCTACTGGTTATTGTTAAATCAACCCCCCGTAAAATAATATCCCTGATGGAAAAACCCTTAAAGATATTAATGCTGGAAGACAGTGAATTTGATGCTGAGATTATTCAGCAGGTGCTGCTCAGGGAAAAGCCGGGTTCTGTATTCATGCTGGTGATGACCGAAGAAGCTTTTACTGAAGCCCTGGAACAATTTGAACCCGACCTGATCCTGTCGGACAATACTCTGCCACAGTTCAGTGCTACAGAGGCGCTCAAAATATTCAACCGGCGTTCGCTGCATATTCCCTTTATCCTGGTTACCGGCACTGTATCAGAGGAATTTGCTGCAGGCATCATTAAACTGGGCGCCGATGATTATATTTTAAAAGACAGGCTCACCCGGTTACCAACAGCTATTGATGCCGCCCTGAAACAGCGGCGGATAGAAAATGAGAACCTGGAAGCACAGAATAAACTGGCAGCAAGCGAAGAAAAATACCGCCTTTTATTTGAACGTAACCTGGCAGGGGTATATCAATACACGGTTGATGGAAGGGTCACCGGTTGTAATGCCGCCCTTGCCCGTATGCTGGGCTATTCCGTTAAAGAAGCTGAACAGGAAAATGCATATGGATTTTATTTCAGTACAAGTGCCAGGGATGAGATCATCAGCCATTTGAACAAAGACGGCCAGCTAACCGATCATGAAACAGTACTGAAGCACAGGGAAGGGAGGGAGGTACATGTTATTGAAAATATATCCCTGCACCGGGATACAAAAAGCGGCGAATACCTTATTGAGGCCGTGATGGTTGATATCACCGAACGGAAAAAAGCGGAAGACGAGATCCGTTTTGCAGCTAACCTGTTAAAGACCGTTGGCCAGGCAGTGATCGCAACAGATATGAATGGCCGGGTGATCTACTGGAACAATGCCGCCGAAAAAATGTATGGGTGGACCGCTGATGAAGCCAGGGGAAGGAATATCATTGACCTGACACCTGCACAACAGAGCAAAGAACAGGCCATTGAAATAATGAATGAACTAATAGGGGGCCATACCTGGAGCGGCGAATTTATGGTGCAGGGGAAAGAAGGGACCGTTTTCCCGGCATTTGTTTCCGATTCCCCTGTTTACGACCGCCAGGGGAAGCTTGCAGCGATCATAGGAGTGAGTGTTGACCTCACTGAAACGAAGCAGGCAGAAGAAAATCTAAGGGTACTGGAGCAGACAGTGCTAAAACAGAAGATACAGGAGCAAAAGAAAATATCAAGGGCCATCATCAAGGCACAGGAGCAGGAAAAGAACCATATCGGGCGGGAACTGCATGATAATGTGAACCAGATACTGGCAAGCACCAAGATCTTCCTGGCCATGGCAGGCAAAAAAAATGAGGAACTGAAGGAACTGATCAAATATCCCCTGCAGCTCATCGATACTTCCATTGAAGAGATCAGGTTGCTGACCCAGCGGCAGGTGACCCCGCTTAAGAATATTAACCTGCAACAGCTGATCCCGGATCTTTTCAGTAAACTGGATACCACCAAAACTGCGAACCCTGTATTTATTTATTCGGTACCGGATGAACTGGTCTCTGATGAACTTAAACTGAATATATACAGGATGATACAGGAACAGCTGAATAATATTGTGAAACATGCCGCTGCTCAAAATATAAACATTACCATACAGGCAATGGACGGCTTCATCAACATCCTTATTGCAGATGACGGGAAGGGATTTGATGTACAAAGCAGGCGTAAAGGGATCGGCATTTCAAATATGATCAACAGGATCGAATCCTATAATGGCGAAATGAGGATAGACAGCAGTCCCGGCAATGGTTGTACGGTCAGTATTAAAATACCATTGTAAAGAACCGGGAACCGGGAATTCTTTCACAGGTGGTCACTTCCTGTCCCGGCGGGTCGTGCCCGGGAGAGATAAACTATGGGAATTCAGGAACCGGAAACCTATAGGTGTGTTGTCCTGTCTGGTCCTAATATAACTATACAGGTGAGTTGTATCGGCTTTGTTCACAATAGTACGGATCTTACTGTACAGCCTTTTCCAGTACGGATAGCTGTTTACGATATTGTAATGGAGTAGTATTGGTAATGGTTTTAAATGACCTGATAAAATGGCTCTGGTCTGCAAAGCCGCATTCAAACACAATATCTGAGAAATTAATATTCTTGTTATTGATCATGGTCAAAGCTTTTTCAATCCTGATCTTACGGATATACTCCCCGAAACTGCAGTTGAAATATCTTGCAAAATCCCTTGAAAGATGTACCGGGTGGATCCCCAGTTCTTTTGCGATGTATGCAAGATTTAATTGTTGATGAGGGGTGTCATGGAGTAATTCACGCCCTTTGTTTACCCAGCAGGGATATCCAGGTCTTTGGGGAACCTGGCCATTAAAAATATTATCCAGGACCTGGAGTAACATGGATTCAACAGGTAAGGTATATGAACCGCCCGGATACCCTGCTTCTTTATATAAAGCATGGAAAAGTATCTTCAGGTAAGGATCACTGATGTTGAAGCTTCCCTCTGGCGCATTTGCACTGAAAGAAAATTTTTCAAACCAGGATCTTTTTATTTCAACATGAAACCCTCTTGTATATACCGGCGGCTTTATATTATAATGTGATTCCTGCCAGTTATGAAACAATAAAGTTCCGGCAGGGCAATGCAGTACCCCTTTTTTAGAACCTTCTGTCATGAATCCCTGTAATATAAAAGTGAAGTAAGCATTTTCGTGGTAATGCCAATCTACCTTTTCATGTGTATAAACTGTATCAGTCAGTGTGATCCCATCCAACAGCATTGTACGGGTAGTATCACCAAAGAATTCTCCTGAATGTAAGTGTTTCATAATTTCGTTTGTTTGAAATTACCCGGATCTTCTTTTTCAATTTTAAAGGGCCCGAAAAACCGGTTTATTCAATAACGGCGGGTAAAATATACCGTTCCATCATTTTATTAACCTGGGCATGCCCATAGAATTTATTATATGCTTTTGCAGTGATAACAATTACCAAAGCAATATCTTTAAATATAAATACTTTGTTGCCACCATTACCACTAAGATAAAACGCTTCATAGTTTCTGTCATGTAGTGTGAAAGACATGTTCCAGAATAAATATCCATAGAACTGGCCTTCATTGCCCGGCAATTGAAGCTGCCTGGATAAACTTTTGGAAACCCATTGTTGCGGAATAAGTTCTTTACCGTTCCAAAAGCCTTTATTTTTATACAACTGGCCAAACTTTGCATAGTCGAGTGAACGCATTTGCAGGCCGCCTGCAGTATTCGCTACTTTCTGGGGTGTATATTGCCATTTATAATTTTTTATCCCAAGGGGTTTGAACAATTTATGATCAGCATATTTTTCCAGCCCGCCCGGTACCGACCTATGAAGTATATCGCCTAATAAAACCACACCTGCAGTAAAATAATCCCAGTTCTTTCCGGGCTGTTTGGTGCTGTCCATTGGCAGGTCAAGTGCGAATTTCACCCAGTCGGCTGTGGGATACATTTTTTCCTCGTTGCCGGGTGACTCCTCATTATCATCAGACCCATTAAATCCCGAGCTCATGGTAAGGAGGCTTTTAAGCGTTACTTTGTCTTTTGCAGGGGTATAATTTGAGTATTTTTCCAGGCCATAGAATTCATTCAGTGATTGATCCTCATTTTTAATGTACTTATCCTTTATCGCAATGCCGGTTAGTGCAGAAGCAAAAGTTTTTCCTACCGACCTGGTATCGTGTAACGAATCCCTGCCTGCACCATTGAAATATTCTTCCAGTAAAAGTTTACCATCCTTAATAACAATGATGCTTGTTATATCTTTAAAAAGCCTCCAGCCGATCTTTTCATTGAGCTCCTTAATTTTATCGTGATCGTATTGAGCGTTTGAGATAGCCCACCCGCTATTGGGCAGTATCTCCTGCACGGCTTTTTCTTTTTCGCTTAGTACAGGTTTTTTTATGGCCAGCGTGATCTCTCCCGTAGCTATCAATTCCCCAACTTTGATCCCGGGCGTTTTCAGGTAAGGCCGGATCTCGATCTTTAACCGGTGTGGCCCCGGGGATAATGCATCGTCTCCTCCTTTAAACATGAACCTGTTCCATAAAAACCGGCCCCACGAATCTTCATTCGTTGTACTGATCAATGGTACCCTGAATACAGTTCTCTTATTTTTGTTTTCAGCTGTACCTGCTCCCGGGTGAAGGTTCTCTGTATAGACGAGGGTATTATCAACAAAAAAAGAAAACCGGTAATTGCCATTCTTTGTCAGCTCTTCTACGGTAAGGGAAGGCGAAAGCAGGTGTAAATAATTAGTGAGAGAGTTATCCAGGTAAGCCCTTATATTAAAGTCTGTATTTTCATTCAATTCAAATGATGATAAATAATCTGATTCTTTTACCTCCTCTGCCGGGATCATACTGCCCATAAACCGTATTCTTCCGGTATTGGCCTGGTGCAGGGGGCCGGTTATTCCTTCGTTCTCTGCTATGTTCCCCGTCTGGCCGGATACGCATACGGAAAATATTAACCCTGCTATCAGTAATAATTGTTTCATGGCTATCATGTTTTGTTAACGGAATACTTTAATACATTAAATGTCCGTTAAACCGGTCATGTAAAATAGAATCTATTTAACGTCATTGTTTATTTTATGTTAAATCTACGATATGGTTCGTGGCTCATGAACAGTACCATAACAGGTTCGTAAGCCTACGAACCATGGCGAAGGGGATTGAGCATCCCTTTCATCCTTTTTATCTTCATCACTTCAATACCTCTTTCCCGGGCGGGTCTCTGCCCTTTACTGGCGCAGATATGCAGTGTAGTACTGAGAGATGGCGTATCTGTGCCAATAGGGTATGAGTATCTAAAGGCACAGATACGCTGCTGCACAGAGCCATGCCGCATATCTGCGCCAGTGAGAATCTATTTAACGTCGTTGTTTATTTTATGTTAAATCTACGACATGGTTCGTGGCTCATGAACAGTACCATAACAGGTTCGTAAGCCTACGAACCATGGCGAAGGGGATTGAGCATCCCTTTCATCCTTTTTATCTTCATCACTTCAATACCTCTTTCAAGGGCGGGTCTCTGCCCGGATCCTGTGTTGGCCTCCGTGATCCGCCATACTACAGAGCAATATTCCCGCACACATGCGTGCAACATTCACCTTCCTCCATTTTCTCATCCCCGCTTGGATTTGCGTGTGGCCTCTCCGCCGGCAAAAAAAAAAAATTGGCTGGTATACGTATTTACACGTACATGTTTTATTGAAATATTTTATATTTTACAGGTTGCAAAAGATCATACCCTGTAATGTCTGCGTCTAAACATAGCATACCCAAACGCATCGTCCTGTATTCCCGGGATGTGGAAAATCTTACAGGCCGTAAAGGCAGAACCGCCCGGGCCATCCTACAGAAAGTTCGTGAATATTGCGGTAAACCAAAACATGCACCGGTTACCGTAAGGGAATTTTGCAGCTTTATGGCACTCAATGAAGCTGAAGTAAGGGAAAACCTGTAATAAAAAAAGCCCCCGGTAAAGGGGGCTGGTTGAACAGCGTTTATTTACGCCGCCTGTTGAGCCAGCGGTTAAGCAATACGGAAACAAGAAAACTCACAGGAGCACCGGTAGCTGCCGTTACGGCGGTATCAATGATATCGGCTGCCTGTATGTTTACAAGCAACACCATCACGAACCCACCAATAGTTCCCGATCTTGCCGGCCCGCTGAAAAATGGTTCGGTCATAACTCATATTTTTTCCCGGCCGTAGGTAAACCTTTGCTGCAATACCTGCTTCAACGTGCATAAACCCCATTTCGTTTAGGCGTCCCTGGGGATGCGCTTTACCCGTTGGGGCATGGGGGTCAGCTGTAAGCAGCTGCCGCACCGGCCGGGCAATGAATGATGAATTAAGAACCTGATGCGCCTACCAGCGCCAGGCAGTTAAAAGACGCATTCTTTAGCGGGTACAAAACGCCATTCATTTCCTGGTAAAACACCACACCCAGTACAAGGAACAGGGGCAGCCTGCTGCCGGCTGTTACGGTATGGGTAAAACGCACTGCGGCTGTTGCACGGTCATCCCGGGGCAGTATGTCCGTACGCTGCACATCGCCCAGGTGTTTCTTTTGCTCAAAATCAACCTCTGCACCGGCACTGCAGATGCTGTAGTGCGTGGCGCCATCAGGCACTTCCAGCATGCGGTTGGGTATAAAGGCAGGAATGTTTACCGTAAGTTCGCCTGTTACACGGTCGATCGCTGCGCTGAAAGGTGCCGTGAGGGTGGTGGTAAGCCTGCCGTTGAGGTTAAATTCAAAACCGGTGAGCAGGGCGATGTTGCCATCTATGATCCTGCGTTTACCCCTTGTATTGATGGTGTCTGACTGCAGTACCCGCATCATTTCACGGGTGAGCCGGCTCACCATCTTGCTGTCGCCTGCATTTTTGAGCAGTTCTTTAAATGCCAGGGGGAGGGTCTTGCCTCCTGTACCGCCACGGCCAAATTCGGCCCCGTTCTCACGGGTGCGTTCAAAAGCAGGATCGGTAGCTAACCGTTCTTTGCTGATGGCGCTTTTTCGTTTTACCCGGTAGCCGTCCTCACTTTTGTAGAAAGTGATATTGCCCAGCGTGCCTTCAAAAGGGATTATCGCACTTTGCTTTGCCATAATTTTTAAAATTTAAGAATGAATAAAAAGGATAGTTGCGGGCATCCTGTTCACCCGTTGCTTGTACAAGGCAATGCAAGAATACCAAGTACCGAGGCGGGCAGCAAACCAAGCGGCCGGTTATGCCGTTTTTTGCCGCTTTTTACCGTTTTCTGCCGCAGGTACCGGGTATGCTTTTCATACACTATTCATACACTATCCATACAGGAGCCGTACAGGAGCCATACACTAAGGTTGGTTAAGAAACAGTTTTGCTATATGCAGGCAGGGCGCATCAGTAGCTGTACTTCCTGCCAGGGCGAAGCGATTCATCAGTTTGCAATAATTTTCTTACGGGGATATGATCGCTTATTTGCCGGTAGGCCTGGCAGCGCAGTTTTCGGCAATGCAGCATCATCAGGCCGATCGGGTCACGGTAGAGGGAAAATCGGCGTGCCCTGTCAATAAAGTAAAGGAAGCATTCGGCACGGTATTCATTCCAGTCGTGGCGTGTAATTCTTTTTTCCAGTTGCTCCCAGTAATTATGCAGCCAGCTTTCATCACCTGTTTTGTAATACATCAGCAGGTGCTCTTCGGTGCAGCGGCTGATGGCTTCTTCCCGGGTACCCTGTATCTTTTTGCCTCCCAGCTGCTTTACGCAGTACAGCATATACGTTTGTGCATCCACCCAGGCAATATTGCCAAGCGTGCAGTTGTGGTGATCGGGGTCTTTAAATATGATGTACCGGTGCCTGCGTGGGTTGGGTATAAAATGGCTTGCCAGCAGGGTGGCCAGTCCCAGGTAGCGGTAGCCGCCGGCAGCATCCTTACAGCGCAGCTGCACAACAGGTGCCCGGCCCTGCTGCAGGTTTACCTTTAATAATTTATCGCCTTTGTACAGCAGGCCTGCCGGCGAAATAAAATAGCCCGGTACACCGGCTACGTGCACCCGCCGGGGATCAATAAAATCCGGTGGTTTGGGTGGCGGCGCCATAATATCCATGCCCAGGCCGGGGTGCAGGTTGTGCCGCACATATTCCCGGTTGCTGACCCATTGAATATTGCTGATGTTGAGGTTGCCCGGGTTGCCGTCTTTAAAGATCACTTTGTTTGCATTGCCCGGGTGAGGCAAAAACAGGCGGGCCATCAGGCTGGCCACACCCCATTCCCAGGACTTACCGTTTACCTGTATACGCAGTTTAGGGGCCTTGCCTGCTTTATGTATAAGCAATTTGGGTTGCCCGTTATGGAAAACCTTACCTTGTGTATTGATGGTATAAGCCGGGAAACCCGGTACAGGAAGTTCGTGTATCATGGGCATGGAATTGCCTGGCCGCCACGTTACCGTTTTTTTTGGGGCCGGGCAGCCGGTGAAGAAATTTTATGTATGCATTCGGGTGGGTATGGCCTATACAGGATTCTTGGGCTTTTTGGCAAAAAGTGTGAGAAGGAGGTGAAGTTGTTTATTGTAATCCCATTTGTAAACAGTTTTTCCAGGCTTTTTGATACAGTAATAAGAATCAACGAAATGATCTGCAATCACAGTCGTTTGCTGCGGAGAGATCTTAAAGAAGGGTGGATACAGTGCGGTCCTTTGAACACCCGCTTTTAAATGGCTGGTTGACTTTACCGGCATTAGATTATTAGTTTCTATTATGACCATATAATTCTAAATCAAATATAATGCATTTGGAATAAAATAGTTCATAAATGGCAAAATAAATATCCATTTATGAATTATTTAAGTTCTTAAATGACAAAATATATGTCACAACTAATCAATGATATCTAATTTGTTGATATTAATAATAAATCTTTTGAAAGATAACAGGTATAAAGCCATCAAATCTCTAATTGAATCCGATAGTTTAAAAGGGTTGAAAGATGTTTTTGAAATTCTTCCTTTAACTGTCGTACGGGTTGATATGGGAATCAACTACAACACTTTAAGGAGGAGGGTACTTTCACCCGGATTATTAACCGTTGACGACATCCGGAAATTGTCGGAACTAATTGAAGTAGAACCTTCACTCATTACCAACCTTGCATTGGCGGATCTGAAAATTAGCAGGGCCGTAAAAAAGAAGAAATAATCTCCTTTTCAGGCCTTCATCCAACCTGCCAACAAAGCATCTGCGACAAAAATTATACGTAGTAGGCTGTTCGCTCACCCAAACCGCCCGCCTGCTAATTACCCCTTTGTGAATAAAATTTTTATGATTATTGCCATTTTTCTTTGCAGGGCAATTTTAAAACACTATTTTGCCCGCTGTTCATGCTCCAGCTCATCCTTCGAAATTCCCCCCTTTAACTTGTATTACTGATTGCCCCGCAGGCCAATGCCCCGGGAAGTAAAATTTATTCACCAAAGTCGCTGCCAGGTATGATCAAACTGTACAAAGTTTTTTTACTGCTTAAAGAACGGAGGGCATCGCAGCACTTTAGCTTAGTGCCGGCACGAACCGTAGCCCCGGGCTTTGGTAGTCTCAACCTCAACCTTAACCTTTGCCTCAACCTTCTTTTACCTAACAATTGCGTAACACTAACATAACACCACAAACATAATTTCGCACTTCAAATTACCTGATATGAAAATTTCTACATTGCATTTACCGTTTACTGCTTCTTTCTTTTTGAAAAGTTTGTATAAAAAATTGCAGGGTGCTTTTGCTGCCAGGATGTTGATGATGGTGGTTTTGTGTTTGGGGGCGGGGAAGGGATGGGGGCAATCAAATCATCTTGTTATCAGTCAAGTTTATGGAGGCGGCGGAAATGCAAGTGCAACTTATAATCGAGATTTCATTGAAATTTTTAATCCTACTGGTGCAACAATTAGCTTAACAGGATGGTCAGTGCAATATACAAGTGCAGCAGGTACAAGTTGGACAGTATCTTCACTTTCAGGATCTATTGGAGCAGGAAAATATTATTTAATTGAAGAACAAGGAGGTGCCACAGGAGCAGCACTACCAACGCCTGATTTAGTACCAAGTACTACTTTTAATATGTCTGGAACTGCAGGTAAGCTAGCACTTGTAAGTAGCACAACGGCTTTATCAGGTTCTTGCCCTACTGGTGGAAGTATCGTTGACTTTATTGGATATGGTGGTACCGCTTCTTGCTCGGAAACAGCTGTTGCAACTGCGCCTAGTAACAATACGACAAGTATGTATAGAGCTAGTAGTGGGTGTACTGATGCAAATAATAATTCTATTGATTTTTCTGTTGCATCTGTTTTACCGAGAAATAGTTCTTCAACTCCTAATTTTTGTTCACCCGCTACCCAAGCTCTTAATATAACCTCAGCAAATATTCAAGCCGGTCAATTCGATTTCAACTGGACGGATGGAAGTGGCTCAAAACGTGCTGTATTTATTAAAGCAACAAACACCGGAACAGCAAGCCCGGTTAATAATACTACTTATACAGCTAATACAGTTTTTGCAAGTGGTACACAAATAGGAGCTACAGCCTGGTATTGTGTTTTTAATGGTACAACACATGCAAGCAACATTACGATAACAGGTTTAAGTGCAAGTACTGACTATAGAATAATGGTTTGTGAATATAATGGAACTGCAGGGGCTGAAAAATATAATACTGCAACGGCAACCAATAATCCATTTAATGTAACTACTTCTGCTGCCGGATGTACTGCTCCTTCAATACAAGCCAGCGTACTTTCAACAAATTCAGCAACTACCAGCCAGTTCAATGTTAGCTGGACTGCGGGTGATGGCAATGGTACCATGATAGTTATAAGGCCTACAGCACAAAGTATACTTGCCCCATCAAGCGGCACTTCATATACAGCTGATCCTGATTATTCATTGGCAGGGCAGATCAATGGCAATAACCGTGTAGTATTTCGTGCAGCAGGTACAACAGTAACTCCTACAAATCTAAATGCCGGCACCCAATATACGGTGACCGCTTATGAATATAACAATACCGGGGATTGTTATAATCTCACCAGCCCTCCAAGTTCATCAATTTATACATTGAGTACTGAACCTCTTGCGCATGGTGCGTCTTTTTCTGCGACCGCCGCTTCACCAACATCAATCAATTTATCTTTTTCAGCAGCAAGCACAATAACAAATGCTGCAGGTTATATTATTTTGCAAAGACAGGCAGCGGCTGCACCTACGGGGACACCTACGGATGCAACCAGTTACAGTATTGGTAATACGATCGGAGACGGAACTGTAGCGGCAATTATTACAACAACGTCATCAACGTCCACAACTATTTCGGGGCTTTCTCCATCATTACAATATTATTATACCCTTATACCTTATAATTGGGATGGAAGTAATAATGGAACTTATAATTATTACACTGCTACTACTATACCCAGTGCAACTGCAACTACACTGTCCTTAAGTGCACCAAGTATCAGCAGTCCTACTGCGACTGCAATTACAAGTACTACAGCTACTTTGGGTGGTAATGTAACCAGTGATGGTGGTGCTACAGTTACTGCACGTGGTGTGGTTTGGGCAGAAACTTCATTAAATAGCAATCCTACTATAGGTGGTGCCAATACTAATAATGAAGTGGGATCAGGAACAACTGGGATTTTTACAGTTAGCGCTACCGGACTGCCAGTTGCTACTCAAATAAGCTATGCTGCTTATGCTACCAATAGCCAGGGTACAACTTATACATCGGTACCAACATTTTATACTTTGGAAAATCAGCCAACAACACCGGCGAGTGTTATTGTATTTGGAACTGTAACTACAGGTAGTATTAATTTAAGTTGGACAAACGGTAATGGTGCCAACAGGATAGTTGTGGCAAGGTTAGCAGCAACAACAAGAGTAGCCCCCACAAATGCCAATGGTTATTCCGTAAATAGTGCAGACTTTACGGATGTTCTTAATTCACAAACCGGAACCGGCAATATTGTGATATATAATGGAACAGGATCTAGTGTTACTGTTACTGGATTATCAACATTGACTAGCTATACCTTTGATATTTATGAGTATAACGGGGCCACAGTTACAGCCAATTATTCTTCAAATATTAGCGGAACAAAATCAACTTTATCTGCTGAGCCAACCACACAGGCAACTGCTGTAAATTTCACCAATGTTACATCTACAGCTTTCAAAATAAACTGGACTATCGGTAATGGAGCAAACAGTATAGTACTGGTTAAAGACATTACAGCCGTAGATTCTGATCCAGTCGATGGAACCACATACACTGCAAATCCAATTTTTGGAAGTGGTCAACAAATTGGCACAGGAAATTTTGTGGTTTATAAATCAACAGCAGCCACAGTAACTGTTACCGGATTAACCGATGGGCACACGTATCATGTTGCAGTTTATTCGTTCAATGGATCAGGTGGAACAGAAAATTATTTATTATCTACTCCAGCTACAGGAAGTCAACTGGCAACAACAGTAAACTATTATTCACAAGGTTCCCTTGATCCAACAAATCTTGCAAACTGGAATTCAATCAGGGCAGGAGGCGGTTCTACTCCTCCGGCATTTACTGATGGAAATTTTGTGATACAGAATACACACAATATGACGACAGGTACCACTTGGTCAGTTGGTGCCTCTGGAACTACTCTTCAAATTGAAAATGGAGGAACCCTTACAGCTACAAATGCTATTACCATAGCTAGTGGATCAACATTTAAAATAGATGGTGGTGGTTCTTATATTCATGATAATTCAGCACCGTTTGGTTCAACAATAATGACTGGCACAGAAGATTTTGCAGCAACAAGTAATTTTGAAATTAAAGCATACAACACGACTGGTCCATCTGGTGTGTTTGGTAACTTAACAATAAATAATACTACGGATCAGGGAGGTTCAATTCAATTTGGAGGAAACTTAAGTACTGTCAATGGTAATTTTACAATGCAAAACTTATTTTCCGGACGTGAAGTAAGGTTATCTGCTAGTACTTCTTTAAACTTAATTATAGCAGGTAATTTAAATATTCAAAATGGAATATTGGAAATTGCTTCTTCAGCTGGAAGTAGTGTGTCAAGATCAATAAACATTGGAGGAAATTATAATCAAACTGGAGGTACTGTGCAATCTTCAGGAACTTCAAATCGAGTAACTATTAATTTCACAGGTACAAATAAAACTTTCATTCAAAGTGCAGGCACCTTAACAAGTACAAATATCAACTGGGCTGTCAACAGCGCTGCTTCACTTACATTGAATAATAATTTACCGGTAGCAAATTCCCGAACACTTACAATTGATGGAACAGTTACATGTGGAACCAATACTATATCAGGGGCAGGTTCTGTAACAGTTAACAGTGGTGGTACTTTAAAAGTTGGCTCAACCAGTGCAAGTGGCGCAATTGCGGGCAATATTACTGCATCAGGAGGGATTACCTTAAACTCCGGTTCAACGGTAGAGTATAACGGGGCTGGTGCTCAATTTGCAGCAGCAAGAACTTTTTCTAATCTTACAATAAATAATTCTGCCGGTGTTACTTTAAACGAAAATGTAACTGCGGGTGGTACCCTTACAATGACGTCAGGAAACATTGATTGCGGCGCAAATACACTTGAACTAGGAACTTCAACTTCAACAGTTGGCACACTTTCTTATACGGCTGGTAATATCATCGGCAATTTTAAAAGATGGATCAATACACCGGGTGCTTTACGTTTCCCGGTTGGTACAGCTGCTAATAATATGAATGCACTGGTTACCTTTACCAATTTAACTGGCGGTTCATTAACAGCTAGATTTATTGCCAGTAATCCAGGCTCAACTGGTTTGCCTTTATCAGAAAATTCTTTGTACATAAGTAACCAGTTTACAGAAGGCTATTGGTCGTTAATAGCAGCGGATGCATTGGCAAGTACTGATTATGCATTGGAACTTACTGGTAATGGTTTTACAAGCCATACACAAACTGCAAATACACGTATCATTAAAAGGGCTGCTGCAGGTTCATGGTCTTTAACAGGGGTCGGAACACATGTTGCTGCAACAGGTGCAACTGCAAAACGTACAGGGTTGAGCGGTTTTTCAGAATTTGCACAGGCTGATGTGTACATTGCAGCAATATCTGATCATTTCCGTTCTATAACATCGGGCGACTGGAATGTTAACAGTACCTGGGAAAGCTCACCGGATGGTATCAGCTGGTATGCAGCTTCTTCAACACCAGATAATAATGCCAATACCATCACTGTACAAAATACGCATACAGTTACAGTAACTGCAAGTGTTACTATAGACCAGGTTACAGTAAATTCCGGGGGAACTGTTATTGTAAATGGCGGCCAGACATTAACTGTTAATGATGGATCAGGAACAGATCTTACTGTTGACGGCACTGTTCAAATTGCAGGCACAGTTACTAATAATGGCTTGGCGCAAATAAACAATACTTTACAAATTAATGAGGGCGGATGGCCCGGCAGTACAGGAACATATGCGTATGGTGCATCAGGTACACTGATATTTAATAATTCATCAGGCCCTTATGGACCGATTGATGCCGGCCATGTTTACTGGCCCGCCAGCAGCGGCCCTGTGAACGTAACTATTCAAAATGGAGGCGGTATCAATATGGGAGTTGCCCGTACGGTAATAGGTACATTCTTATTGGTTACCGGTTCCAATGCAGTGCAGGGTACGGCACTTACCTTGAACGGAACTGCCCAGATCAATGGAGGTAATTTTCAAACCACGCCAACTTATGGTGCTTCTTCAACACTGATTTACAATACCACTTACGGTACATTTAACGAATGGACAGGTGGTGCCAGTGTTTCAGTAGCTGCAGGTTCCGGAATTCCGGCGAATGTAACTGTGCAAAGCGGTACTGTTACACTTTCGGGCGGTCGTGGTGTGCCTGGTAATATTACGGTAAACACCGGGGCTAATATGACATTGAATGCTACTTCGGGCGACCTGTATATTGGCGGCAACCTTACCAATAACGGAACTTCATGGACAAATAACACACGTGCCGTAGTATTTGTTGGAACAGGTACTTCAGCAATTGCGGCTACACAAAACAGCAATACACAATTCTTCGATTATCTTTTGATCAATAAGTCTGCCGGATCTGTGCAATTGGGCGCATCAACAAATGTTACCATTAACAGTACGGCTGGCGATGTATTACAGTTACTGGATGCCGGTACGCTTGACCTGAACGGCCGTACACTTACTTTGAATAATGCCGGGGGCAATATTCTCGTAAACGGCAGTGGCCGCACGATCACTTCATCAACAGCAGGTGGTATCATCGATATAACAGGCGCCAAGTCTGTAACCGGCGCAGGTACCCTTACCTTAGCAACAACAAACCTGACTTTACGTACAAGTGCAGGAATTGATTTTGGTGCAAGCAAAACCACGTTGAATGGTACGCTTAGATTAATGGCCGGCGGTTTTGTAAATACCAATGCCCCGACCTATACCAGTACATCTACTTTATATTATAACACCGGTAGTTATTCCAATGGCAGCGAATGGGGTGCAGGAGGGGCTGTTGGTTTGGGTGTGCCTCAACACGTAACGGTTGATCTTAGCCTTGGTTCCAATACAGTCAGCCTGGATGGCAGCAGGACCGTACCGGGCAACCTTACATTAACATCGGGTGCAGTTGTTATTGGAGGCGGTAATACTTTAACGCTGAATGGTGCCATATCAGGCAGCGGAACACTGACCGGTTCATCTTCTTCCAACTTAACACTTGGAGGTGCAGCCGGTACCGTAAACTTTACACAAACCAGCGATGCAACCCGTTCCATCAGGAACATTACATTTAACAGCGGTGCTACTGCTACGCTTGGAAATGTACTGGACGTGTACGGTGATATTGAATTTACCCCATCAAGTTCTAACAGTTTTAATTTGGATGGCAAGCATCTTACTTTAAAATCAAACCCTACTTACACAGCACGTATAGGTAACCTTACAGGTTCAACACTTGGCGGTGCAACTAACGTAACTGTAGAGAGGTTCTTTAATTTACGTACAACCGGTGGTGTTGGTACCGGTAATACCGGCAGGGCCTATCGTTTGATTGCACCAACAGTAAATACAACCGGCCATCCTACCAAACCAACCATGAAAGACAACTGGATGGAAGGTGGTATGAATACAGGACTTGGTGTTATAAACAATGTAAATCCTGTACCAGGATATGGTACACAAATAACCGGGCCAGGCGGTAATAGTAATGGTTTTGATGTAACACAAAGTAATAACTCGTCTTTATTTGCTACAACCAATGCTGTTACCCCAACCTATACAGCCGTACCTAGTACTGGCACTGCTTTAAATCCACTAACGGGATACTTCCTTTATTTCCGGGGAGACAGGAGTATGGATATGACCATTCCATTGGCACCGGGTACTATGCCGACCAGCAGCACTACATTACGTGTAACTGGTGCATTACTAACAGGTGATCAGCCTTCATTTACAAATGCTTTTGTTGGTGGCGCAGGTACTTTAAATTTAGTTACAAATCCTTACCCTTCGCCCATAAACTGGGCCTCGGTATTTAGTGATGGAGCTACTGCAAATATTACTGATGCCTATACTTATTGGGATCCGAATGTTGGTAACAGAGGAGGATTCGTAACGGTGAATACAGTAGGCGGAACATCTACGGAAATACCAGGTGGCACAATTGGTGGAACACAGTTTATTCAATCTGGTCAGGCGTTTTTTATTCAGGCTTCCGGTGGAACTGCACCGGCACTAACGATTAAAGAAACCCATAAAGCAGTGGGCGATAACAGCGTAGTATTTATTGCACCACCACCGCCAATTGAATCTTTTAGAACATCTTTATACTATATTGAAACCAATAATTACCGCCAGGTTGCCGACGGGGCCATAGCAGTATTCGGTAACTACAATGCAGGCGTTGATAACCATGATGCATTTGAGATCAATAACTGGGATGAGAATATAGCTATCTCAAGAGAAGGTAAAAACCTGGCTATCGAAAGCAGGCCGGTAATACTCACCAGGGATACCCTTCCTTTGTTTATGAACAACATGAAACAGAGATCTTATGAATTCCAGTTTGAACCTTCAATATTTACCAATATTGGCTTAAAGGCTGAACTGATCGATAATTTCATGAACACAAGAACATTGCTGAGCGTTGTAAACACGACCGTGGTACCCTTTACCGTTACTGCCGACCCGGCTTCAAAAGCAACCGATCGTTTTAAAGTGGTGTTCGGAACTTTTGGCGGGCTGGCTGTTGATGCATTGACCATCAAAGCACAGGCTAAGAACAATGGGGTACAGGTAGACTGGACCTCGAAGACCGAGACAGATATGGCCGGTTATGAAGTGGAAAGAGCAACCTTCGGCAATAATTTTACAAAACTGAATACTACCACAGCATTAGGCAATAGCTCAACACCTGTTAGTTATAGCTGGTTTGATGCCAATCCAAATATGGGTACTAATTTCTACCGTGTAAAAGCTTTTGATAAAACGGGTAATATAAAATACAGCGATATTGTAAAAGTTACATTCGGCAAAGGTGAACCGGGTATTGCGGTTTATCCGAACCCGGTGGAAGGCAGAACTTTTAAAATGGATATGAATAATCTGGTTAAAGGTACCTACCTACTGAACCTGTATAATAATATGGGCCAACTTGTATACACCCAACAGCTGCAGCATGATGGCAGCCAGGCTACCCGGACCATTAACCTGAAGACTGATATTGCCAAAGGTGCTTACCAGTTACAATTGAGCAGCGACAACGGATTTAAAACAACACAGAGCATAATTAAGAACTAATATCGTTACATAAACCGAAAAGAAAACAAATGAGAAAAAGAAATCTATATTTCATACTGGCAATACTTTTCTGTATTGCAGTACCCATGATAACGCTGGCACAAGGCCCGGTTGATACTGACGACATGCCTATCGATGGCGGCTTAACCTTACTGTTAGCAGCCGGTGCAGCCTATGGTGTAAAGAAATACCGGGATGGGAAGAAGAAGCAGGAAGGAGAAGGAGAGGAGTTGAAGTAGAAGAATATTTCAATATCGAATATTGGCAAGGAACAAAGCATGTTGAAAGGGATACCCGATCCGACATCCTTTGTTCCTTGCTTTTTTTGTGTGCCTATGATTGATATGATGAAATGATTGAGATGATCTGCGATCATAGTAATCATAAAATCAGGTAAATCATAGTGCAGAAGAAAAAAAACACCCTCACTACAATAGATACAAAAGAACTGCGTTAATAACTGGCCCTTTCGTGCAGGTGGGCACCCCTAAACTGAAAAACCTGCTATCCAATATCAACCAACATGAAAAAACTGAAAAAGATCTCCACCCTGGTCATTCTTTTTGTAACACTCATACAGTTTACTGCCATAGGGCAGGATGAACCTGTTGATCCGGACCCGGGGCCGATAGACCCCAATGATGCACCTATTGACGGAGGCCTGGCCCTCCTGCTGGCTGCCGGCGCAGTATATGGTGTAAAAAAATACCGGGATATCACCGTGCATAACGTAAAAAATACTGCTACCATAGCCATGTAGATCCTGAAGCGCTCATTCCCGCATGTAAGTGAGTATTGTATGAACCGGCAGCACATGCCGGGGCTTTTTGCTGACCTGAAGTGCCGTTAAAACTAACCGTTACGGTAAGTCATCAATGATAATTTTTTGCTAATAAGAAATTAACCACAAAGACACAAAGGCACGAAGGAACACGAAGCATAAAATGCACAGCATTTTCCTTAGTGTTCTTTGTGCCTTTGTGGTAAAAAAAAATCGTAGCGAAGCTTGATCCTTTTCTTCACTCGAAGCTACTTTGCCATCATATCTTAAAAAGCCACCACTTATCGGATTTTTAGCGGGGCTTTTACAGCCTGCCAATTAGTACCAGGTACACTACCATTATCGTAGAACTACGCCTGCAACAAACTTTAATTACGGTAAGGCCTGTTTTGTGGTAAAACAGGATACTAAAACCATATCTGGAGCGTATAATAATTACCAGTTCCTCATACAGGAATTCCAATATTCATTAGAAAAACCGAACCCAGATGAGAAAACCTTTACTCATTGCAATAGTCTTAATTTTTTCTTTTGTAAACCGCCTGGCAGCCCAGGAAGAACCTTACAGGCACGGCCTTTTATCCCAGCCCCGTGGAAGTTTTATTAAGAAAACAGGCGCAAGCGGGTTCAGCAACAATCCAACAGGATCAGAATTCAGTGGCCAGAGCGGAACCGGCGCCAATATCGATGTGGTGTACCACCGCGTTAACTGGACCGTGGACCCCAGGACCGCCACCAATATTATCAGTGGTTCGGTAGTTACTTATTTTAAGACCATTGCGGCCAATGTTGCCAGCATCACGATGGACCTGCACAATAATTTCAATAATGGTTCATTGGTGGTTACTTATCATGGCACCACCTGTACAAGAAACCTTGCTTCAAATATTTTAACTGTTACGCTTCCTTCAACCATCGCTGCCATCAATACACTGGATTCATTTGTGATCAGCTATTCAGGGATACCACCGGCTGCCGCAGGCGCTGCCCAGGGCTACCAGCAGGCTGGCACTACCCCTGATAAATATACGGGCTCACTTTCCGAATCCTATGAAGACCGCGACTGGTGGCCATGTAAAGCCGATATGCAGGATAAGGTAGATTCGATGGATATCAATGTAACCGTACCTTGGGTGGCACCGGCTGATACTTTCTGGGTGGCTTCCAATGGCATATTATATGATTCAACCATCACCGGCAACAGCCGTACATTCAAATTCAGGACCAGGTACCCCATTGCATCTTACCTGGTTACGCTTTCGGTAGGTAAGTTTACAAGGTATTACAGAACAGCTTATGCCAATGGAACACCGGTACAGGCCGCCTATTATATTTTAAGGAGCACCACCGGCCATGCAACAAAAACAGCTGCTATGGATAAGGTGAACGTGGTACTTGACAGCCTGAGCCGGCGATGGGGCGATTATCCTTTTAAACTTGAAAAGCATGGATTTTATGATGGGCTGATAGGGGCAGGGGGAATGGAACACCAAACCTTTTCGGCCATGGCCAGCGGTTCTATGGCCAGCCTGTCTACATTGAACCATGAATTGGCCCACCAGTGGTTTGGCGATAATGTGACCTTCGCTACCTGGAACGATCTCTGGCTGGCAGAAGGGCCGGCCCGGTTTGCAGAGATATATGCAGCAGAAAAAGTACCTGTACTGGGGTATACAGCTGCTGATGTGCATACGATGAGAACCAGCTTAAGAACAGCTGCACGGAATTTAAATACTGCAAGCGCCTGGATCCCCAACGCAAATATGGCTACATCAGCCCTGATATGGGCCAACCCTTATGGCAGTACGGTGTATGAAAGAGGGGGTATGGTCATCACCATGCTAAGGGCACTTGCCGGAGAAGCCAAATTCATAGAGGCCATGACCAGCTACCAGACCGAACTTGCGGGAAGATCTGCCACCACCGATTCCTTAAAAAATCATTTTAACCGGGCATTGGGTACTGATATCAACGAGTTCTTCCGCGACTATGTGGGGGGATCGGGAAAAGCTGTTGCGGCCGTAGGTGGTGTGGGGCACCCCACCAATAATATGGTATGGAACTCACCATCTGCCAATAAACTGGTGCTGAAAGTAAACAGCCAGGCACAATCTGCAGGCAGCAATGTAACTTATTTCAACGGGCCGGTGGCCATGCATTTTACCAATGCAGCCAGCAGCTGGACAAAAGATACCATGATCGTTATCTATGACTGGGGTAGTGGAAACCTGGGCTATGCAGGCAATGGTTTAAGCGAGCCCATCCCGGGCAATGCGCTGAGCTTTGACCTGTCTTTTACACCTACCCATGCATTTTATGACGACAGCGCCAAAACCCTTTCCAGCGGTACCATTACACAGGACCCTGCTTTTATGGGCTATACCTGGAACGGTACCACCAGCGCTGCATGGAACACTACAACTAACTGGGTTAATACAACTGTGCCCCCGAGTGGAGCACAGGTGGCCATCTCCACTATAACCAACCAGCCGGTATTACCGGGAACGATCACGGTAGATGATCTTTACCTGAGCCCGGGCTCGAGGCTGAATATCGGTAACAATACCCTGGTAATTAAGGGGTCTGTAACCGGTACGGGAACGCTTACGGGTTCAACGGTTTCCAGCATTACGATCAGCGGGGCGGCAGGGACACTTAATTTTGATCAGACTTCTGCGGTAACCCGCTCTTTGAATAACCTCACCATCAACAGCGGCGGCAGCGCCATATTGGGCAACGCCCTGGATATATACGGAACCGTTAGTTTGAACAGCGCTTCCCTGAACCTGAATGCAAGGAATGTTACGTTAAGGTCCAACTCGGCCGGAACGGCCCGGATCGCTGATCTTACAGGCTGCACGCTTAGCGGGGCCACCAATGTAACGGTGGAACGTTATATCAAATTACGTTCACCCGGTACCGGTGACGGGGCAAATAATTACGGCCGGGCCTACCGCCTGCTGGCACCCGTGGTGAACAGTACCGGTTCTATCCGGACCAACTGGATGGAAGGCGGTATGAACACCGCTATCGGAACCAACGTGAACCCGGTACCCGGTTATGGTACACAGATAACAGGATCCGGTGGCAATGCCAACGGGTTTGACAAAACGGTAACCAATGCCCCTTCTTTATATGAAGCCGGTAATGCTGTTATACCAACCTATACAGCTATTACAAGCACTACGGGAACATTGAATGCACTCAAGGGGTATTTTGTGTACGTACGTGGCGACCGGAGTGTGAGCATGCAGGTACCGCTGGGAACCAATATGCCTACTACCCATACAACCCTGCGTACAACAGGAACCCTGGTTACCGGCACACAGAATGCATTCAGCAATGCATTTGTTGGCGGCGGGGCGCTCAACCTGGTAACCAATCCCTATCCATCGCCTATTGACTGGAGCCTGGTAAAAGCAGCCTGTACCAATGTGACCAATTTTTATACGATCTGGGACCCCAATATCGGCACCCGTGGCGGATTTGTGACCGTGAATACATCGGGTACACCGAGTGCGGGAACAGCCAATAAATTCATACAGCCCGGGCAGGCATTCTTTGTTGAATCAAACGGCGGTATACCAACCGTAAGCATCCGGGAGAACCAGAAGTCTGCCGGCAATAACAATACGGTATTCATCGTGGAAGAAGCCCCGGTACAATCATTTAAAGTGGGCCTGTACTTTATTGAGGACAGCGGTTACCGTCGCCAAAGTGACGGCATAACCGTTTTGTATGATAATGCTTACAGTGCAGTCGTGGATGCAGAAGATGCCAAAGAGATCAGCAACTGGGATGAGAATATTGCGGTAAACCGGGAGAACAGGAACCTGGCCATTGAAAGCAGGCCGGTGATCACCAGCCGTGATACCATTCCGCTGTACATGAGCAATATGAAACAGCAGTCCTACGAATTTGAATTTGTACCGCTGGTATTCAGCCATATCGGGTTAAAGGCGGAACTGATCGACCGTTTCCTGGGTACCCGTAGTACATTAAGTGTAGTGGATACCGTTACTGTTAATTTTACCGTAACAGCAGACCCTGCTTCATCGGCAACAGACCGCTTTATGGTGGTGTTTGGGCCGGCATCGCCACTGGGCATTGATGTACTGAGCATCAGTGCCCAGGCTAAATACCAGCCGGTTGCGCAGGGCGGTAACTATATCCAGGTAGACTGGACGGCCAAAACAGAAAAAGATATGGACCGCTATGAGCTGGAAAGGTCATTCGACGGAACAGGTTTTACCAGGCTCAATACCACGATGGCTGTTGGCAACAGTACGACACCGGTAAATTACAGCTGGAATGATGCTGCTCCGCAAACAGGCTTTAACTTCTACCGTATCAAAGCCCTTGATAAAGCAGGGCTTGTTAAATATACTTCTGTTGTAAAAGTGAATTTTGGCATCCCGATAGCTATCGGAAGTCCTGTTGTGGCTGTTTATCCAAACCCTGTGAGGGGCAACAGCTTCAGCCTGCAATTGGCAGATGTAGAAAAAGGAAGTTACCAGCTTACCATTATTAACAGCCTGGGACAAACAGTGTACAATACACAGTTGCAACATGCAGGTGGTTCAGCCATCATACCGGTGCTGTCCGGTAAACTGGCCAAAGGCTTATACGAGATCGTACTTACGGGAGAAAATGAACGTATTACGGCAAGGCTGGTTAAGAATTAAACATCCAATCTGAAAATAAAACTTAGGCCATCCGGTTTTGGATGGCCTTTTTTTTGAGAAGAATGTCAGTCTGAGCTTGTCGAAGACGGGTTGGTTAATTGTGCCCCGGCTGGGTTTTCACAGCTTCCTTCATATATAATTGCACGATTGCACCCGCTAATAACTATATTTTATTACTGCAAAGGGCCCTGCGGGCGAATTATTTTTTTACCACAAAGACACCAAGGCACGAAGGAAAATGGTAAACCATTTTAAAGGGAATCAATCATCTCATTAAAATAGCAAGCTTTTATACAGCCGCAATAAGATAGATCCGAGGGAAATGTAATCGCAGAATTACCCTTTGTGTCTTCGTGTCTTTGTGGCTATATTTTTTACTGCGAAGCAGGAAAAATAAACCCTTCGAAATCCTTTACTGTGTTCAACACTAAGGCACCGTCAGAAAACCGGGGCATTGCTTTTTAAGCCATCAATATAGATATCACAATTATATATGCTGTTAGTTTGCTTTAGTTTTAATATTTTTGCAGCGGTTTAAGTAATTTACTAACCCCCAAAAATTCCATGAACCTGAAAATACCTTTCAAAGACCGGTACTTATATGAAAAACTGACCTGGCTACTCATCATTAGTTGCGTAAGCAGTATCTTCTTCAGCTCCTGTACCACGCCCAAAAATGCCTATTATTTTAAGACCCTGCCCAGGGATACGGCCATCAATACAACGGTAAATCGTTTGACAGAATCTGTTATCCGTAAGAATGATCAGTTATCCATCAATATCAGCAGCCTGAACCCCGAGGAAGATAAGGTGTACAATGCTGCGGTGCCTGTATTGGGAAATGCGATTGCCGGTGGCACACCCCCGGGTTACCTGGTGGATATGAATGGCAATATCCAGTTGCACCGGCTGGGTACGATCCATGCCGAGGGAATGACCAGGAGGGAGTTAAAGAATAAAATAGAAACGGATATTAAACCATACCTGAAGGACCCTGTCGTAACTGTGCGTTACCTGAACCGCCGGGTTACGGTGATGGGAGAAGTAGCAAAACCACAGGTAGTAATGATGCCTGAGGAACAGCTCTCTATACTGGAAGTGCTCGGAGCCAGTGGTGATATGACACCAATAGGCAAGAAAGACAATATCCTTATCATCAGGGAGACCGAAACAGGCAAACAGTTCAAAAGGCTCAACCTGGAAGATCATTCTGTGTTTACCTCTGAATGGTATTATTTAAAACCGGATGACGTGGTATACATCGAGCCTAATGATAAGGTAGTGAAGGATGAGAAAAGAGCAAGGACACAGCAGACCGTTGCTTTGGCTATGTCCGGCCTTTCCCTTGCGATCATTATACTTAACAGTTTATTGAAGTAGGGTTGAGGTTGAGAAGCAGCAGGCTGACAGATAACTAATAACGGATAACTGAATGAGCGAACAACAATTCTTTAAAGAGCGCCCCGATACGAATTTAATGCTGCAGATCATGCAGCGTTACCTGCCTTTCTGGCCTTTGTTTGTGATCACCATCAGTATCGGGCTGGCGGTTTCCTGGTTCTACCTTCGGGTACAAACCCGTATCTATGTTGCCAATGCCAAAGTGTTACTGAAGGACCCGCAAAAGAACGGTGGCGACAGCAAAGTGTTGGATGCCCTGAATATCTTCAGCGAAAAAAAGATAGTGGAAAATGAGATCATTGTATTACGTTCTTCGGTGATACTGGAAGAAGTAGTAAGTAGCCTTGACCTCTATAATGAAGTACACAATAAAGGCAAAGTGAGAACAGAGGAACTCTATAAGGGCAATTCGCCGGTCTGGTTCAGGGCTGTAGATAAGAAGAATATAAAAGCCGCCGGAAAATATTTCTTTTCCGTGAACTGGAAAAAAAAGCAGGTCACTATCAACAAAATGGCCATTGCTTTTAATGATACAGTAAATATTGGAGGTACAGCCTATTTTGTAGTGCCCAATCCTGAGTACAACCAAACGCTTACCGGTAAGAACTATTATGTGATTTTCAATAGTATTGCCGGTGCAGCCGGTAGTTTTGCCGGCAGCCTGAAAGCCAATGCCACTTCCAATTCTTCTACGGTGATCGAGGTTAAACTGGAAACACCGGTGCCGGAAAAAGGGGTTGATTTTTTGAACCGGCTTTTTGAAGTGTATAATAAAGATGCCATTGAAGACAAGAACCAGATAGCGGCCAGGACACTGGCTTTTATAGAGGACAGGCTGAACCTGGTAGTGGGGCAACTGGATTCGGTGGAGAAGAATATCCAGCGTTATAAAACACAGGAATCGGTGTATGACCTGGGTGGACAGGCCAGTTTGTACCTGAGCAATGTAAGTGAGTTAGACAGGAAGAGCAGTGATGTGCAGATACAATTGGATGTGTTGCGGGATGTACAACAATACGTTGACAGCAAGGGTAAAAGAACCGGTACCGTGCCATCGCAGATGCTGATCAGCGACCCAACGTTAGCCGGGCTTTTATCAAAATTATATGATGCCGAATTCCAGCTGAATAAGGCTGAAAGTATCAATGGCGAAAAAAGCGATGCCGTGATCATGGCCAACCAGGCTGTGGGCCGCATCAAGAATGATATCAGGGAGAACCTGGGCACCATCCGCAGCAACCTGAATGCGGTAAAAAGCAATGTGAATTCGGGTATTGCCATGAACAGTGGCCTGCTGAGCCAGATACCCCGCAAAGAAAGGGGGTTACTGGATATAAGCCGCCAGCAGGCGATCAAAAATAATATCTACACTTTTCTTTTACAGAAAAGAGAAGAGACTGCCCTGTCTTCTGCCGGTACCTCACCCGACCTGCGGGTGTTGGAAAAAGGATCCTCCTATGGCCCCATCAAACCGGTAGCCAAGAATTATTACCTGACGGGGTTCCTGTTGGGTTTGTTGGTTTCGGTGCTCTATGTTTTACTAAGGGAGCAGTTCAACCGTAAAATATTGTTCCGGTCAGAGATCGAGGACAAGACCAAGATACCGGTACTGGCAGAGATCATGTATTCCAGAACACCCGATACCATTGCCATCAGCGAAGGCAAGCGTACCATCATTGCCGAGCAGTTCCGCAGCATGCGTACCAACCTGGCTTTCATGGGTATCAATGAAGATAATAAGACACTGCTGGTTACTTCCAGTATCTCGGGCGAAGGAAAAAGTTTTATTGCACTGAACCTGGCTATGAGTTTTACCCTTACCGGTAAAAAAGTTGGCCTGATGGAAATGGACCTCCGAAAGCCCAAGCTCAGTAAATACCTGGGGATCAACCGTGACCCGGGTATCACCAGCTACCTGATCGGCAAAGCGGGTATCGACGAAATTATCAAAGAAACCCAATACCCCAATCTCTTTGTAGTTTCTGCCGGCCCTATTCCGCCTAACCCGACAGAACTGATCCTGAGTAAAAAATTCGGTGAGATGATGGCCCTGCTGAAAGAGAAATTTGATTATATCATTATCGATTCGGCCCCTATCGGCCCGGTTACCGATTCGCAACTGATCAGCGGTTATGCCAACAGCACACTTTATGTGGTGCGCCATGCGCATACACCTAAAATAATGCTGCGCATGATCGACGACCTGTACAAACAGGAAAAATTCAAGAACATGGCGCTGATCTTTAATGGCCTGAAACCACGGGGAGCCGGTATATTCGGAGGCTATGGTTATGGCTATGGCAGTTACGGTTACGGTTATGGTTATGGCTATGGCGGAGGTTCAGATGGATATGGTTATTATACCGTGGAAGAATCGAAACCCGGCTGGAGGAACGGCTGGGGATTTTTCAGGAAGATGAGGAAGATGGTTAAGGGTAAGTAGAACTTTAGATTTTAATATCGATTGTAAAATATCGAGTATCTAATATCGAATATCGAATGTTGAATGTTGAATGTTGAATGTTGTTCATTGAGCGTTGATCGTTGAAAATTGCACATTGCACATTCCCAATTCGCCATTCTATATTTCACATTCGCTATTTACCTCCGGATTCCTTCCGTTACAGTTTGACTGTGACTGAGGGACAGCGAAGCTTTGCCTCCTGAGGTCGGAAATAAGGAATAAGAATAAATTTTCCACAGCTTCGCTGCGAAAAATAAAATAACCACACTTCGACAGGCTCAGTGCAGGCTCCGACACAAAGGCACGAAGGGTCATTCTTCGAATGACTTTAGTAACCTGGAATTTAAGAGTCATTTTGTTTTAGAGAACTGGCTGTTCTCTTTAAAATGCGTAGCATTTTTCTTGGTGCCTTGGTGTCTTCGTGGTTAAATCCTTTTTTGTAAGAATATTCTTGTTGGGTACTAATTATTAAAGGTGGAGAATAATACAACATACTGGTATGCGGTACATACCCGGCCACGCTGGGAGAAAAAAGTAGCATCCCTGCTGCAGGACAGGGGTATTGAAAATTACTGTCCCCTTAACAAAGTGCTGAGGCAGTGGAGCGACCGTAAAAAAACAATACTGGAACCACTTTTCAAGGGCTATGTTTTTGTACAGGTGGAAGATGCTGCCAAATGGGAACTGCTCACCATTAACGGTATTGTGAACTATGTTCACTGGCTGGGCAAACCTGCACGTATACGTGACAGTGAAATTGATACCATTCGTCGTTTTTTGAATGAGTTTGAAGATATTGAAGTAACAGAAGCAGGCCTGCAGGTGCAGGCAGCAGTAAAGGTAAAGCAGGGTGTGCTGATGAATTATAAAGGGATCGTGCTGGAAGTCCTGGGTAATAAAGCCAGGGTAAGGATCGAGAGTATGGGGCTGCAGTTGAGTGCGGTGTTTGATAAGAAGAATTTAGAATTGGTTTAGGGAAAAACTGTTTTGGGTTTTGTGTCTTGGGTTTTGTGTTTTTGATGCAGTCAACTCAGTTTTACGCTTACACCTCACATTTCTTTGCAATTAAATAAAGAAATAAAACTGAACTGCCAGCATTCTAAAAGAGCCCCAACCCAAAACCTCAAACCCAAAACTCAAAACGCTTTTGTGTAGAATCGCCGGCATATTATCCCCATCTGTTTCCATAGAAGAGAACCAAACTATGGTAAAGAAAATGTGCGATCTGCTGAAACACGGCGGGCCGGATGGCGAGGGGCTTTATACCGATACGAAAAATAACCTGGTGCTTGGCCACCGCAGGCTGGCGCTTATTGACCTGAGTTCCGGCGGCCACCAGCCCATGCCTTATGATAATGAGCGTTACTGGATAAGCTACAATGGGGAACTTTACAATTACCCTGAAATAAAAGCTGAACTGGTGGAAGCTGGTTTTAGTTTCAAAAGCTCCAGCGATACTGAAGTGATATTGGCTGCTTTTGCCGCCTGGGGCACCAATGCCTTCCAACGCTTTAACGGCATGTTTGCGTTTGCGTTATGGGATAGTTTATCAGCATCTTTTTACCTGGTGCGTGACCGGTGGGGCATTAAACCGCTTTATTATTCACAAACTGAAAATGGATTATGCTTTGCCTCCGAAATGCGGGCATTTGCAGCCATTCCCTGGTTGCAGCAGGAAAATAAGAACTGGCCCGTGTTCATGCTGGCCTATGGGCACCTGCCCGAACCTGTTACCACCCTGCAGCATGTAAAACCCCTGCCTAAGGGCAGTTTTTTAAGGTATCATTGTACAACCGGAAAATGGGACATTGAATTATTTGGGATCACCAATTATGCCGAAATAACAAGAGACCGGGATCTTGGCAAGGACCTGGTTCGTGAAACACTGGCGAAAGCAGTTGAGCGGCACCTGATCAGTGACGCACCCATCGGGGTTTTTTTAAGCGGGGGCCTCGACTCATCGATCATGGCCTTGCTGGCAGCGGGTCATCAACGTTCGGAATTAAAAACATTGTCCATCATTTTTGAAGAAGAAAAGTATTCTGAAAAAAAGTACCAGGACCTTGTTATTGAAAAACTGGGTTGTGCCAACTGGCAGGAAACCCTTACCGAAAAAGTATTTCAGCAAAACCTGCCGGGAATTATACAGGATATGGATATGCCCGGTTGTGATGGTATCAATACCTGGTTCATCAGCAAATATGCAAAAGAAAGTGGTTTAAAAGCTGTATTGTCGGGCGTGGGTGGCGATGAATTGTTTGGCGGCTATCCTTCCTTTAACCGTATCGGCAAGGTAAAATGGATCGAAAAGATCCCTTCGTCCCTTTTAAAGGTGGGGCGTAATTCAGGATCAAAAAAGATCAGGCGGCTTTCTTTCTTAAGCCTGGGGGGTGCCAAGGGGCTCTATCTTTTTTTGCGGGGACAATTCGTACCTGCCACTATTGCCCGCCAGCTGGATGCTACCGAAAAGGAAATATGGGAGATACTGGACGAACAGCCACAATTAGATAGCCTTGCTTCATTAAGCAATGGCAACCAGGCAGGCTGGATAGAATCGAACCTGTATATGCAAAACCAGTTATTACGGGATGCTGATGTAATGAGTATGGCACATGGCATAGAGATAAGGGTCCCTTTCCTGGACCGGGAGTTGGTGAAACTGGTAAAACAGATCCGGTCGGATATCAAGTATAGCGGTAATTATCCCAAGCAGCTATTAATAGACAGTTTTAAAACTGAATTGCCCGAACCTGTATGGAACAGGCCAAAAATGGGATTTTCTTTTCCATTTACCGAATGGATGCGGCATAGTGAATTTGTAAAAGATACGATGTATAAGACCGGTGCCTCCGGCGAGGTAAACCTCAAAAAATTCAAGGACGGGGATATGCACTGGTCGCAGCTGATGTCATTGTTACTCTTGAATATTAATGCAGTTAAATAATGTTTTGGGTTTTGTGTTTGGTGTTTTGAGTTGTTGGGCAGTATGATAATTCAAAAGGATCTTAAAATGGCAGGCTCTTAACACAAAACCCTAAACACAAAACACGAATCCATAAACCCAAAAGTCCTTTTTTTAACGCTTCGCATTTTCTCCGCCACCGGCGGTATTGAAAAAGTATGCCGGGTGGTGGGCAAGGCGCTGTCTGAACTGGGATTACAGTATGGGGGTACGGTAAAGATATTTGCCTTGTACGGAAACCGCAATACGGCTGATGAGAATGTTTATTTCCCGCAAACAAAATATACAGGCTTTAGAAAGAACAGGGTCGCTTTTGTGGCGGGCAGTTTTTTTACCGGCCGCCGGTCAGATATTGTATTGATGAGCCATGTTAACCTGCTGTTACCAGGGGTACTTGTAAAACTATTTAAACCAAAACTGAAGCTGGTTTTAATTGCACATGGCATTGAAGTGTGGCGCCCGTTTCCAGGCTGGAAGCGATGGATGCTGGGTAAAACAGATCTTATTTTACCGGTCAGCCATTTTACAAAAGATAAAATGAAGGAGTTATACGGCCTGCCCGAAACCAAATTTTCGGTTATGAACAACTGCCTGGACCCTTTTTTAGAACAGCCATTGCTGCAGGGCCGGGCTCCTTCTCTGCTGAAACGTTACGGGCTTGACAATGAAAGCAGGCTGTTGCTTACCGTGAGCCGGATGGCAGATACCGAACAATATAAAGGTTACGATCGGGTACTGGAATCAATGCCTGCCCTTATACTACATTATCCTAAGCTGCGTTACATGCTGGTGGGCAAGTATGACCATGTTGAAAAGCAAAGGCTGGATGCGATCATTGATAAACTGGGGTTGCGGGATAGGGTGATATTTACCGGTTTTGTACCCGATCCGGAAATGGGCCTGCATTTTAAACTGGCAGATGTCTTCATCATGCCCAGTGAAAAGGAAGGCTTCGGTATCGTTTTCATAGAAGCCATGTTCTATGGCCTGCCGGTGATAGCCGGTAATAAAGATGGCAGCGTGGATGCATTGTGCAACGGTGAACTGGGTACCATTATTGATCCTGATAACCTGAACGAGATCAGCGATGCCATTAAAACAATACTGGATAACCCTGCAGCATTTAAACCTGACCAGCAAAAACTGAAAACGCAGTTCAGCTACGAATGGTATAAGAGAAAGCTGCATAATTGTTTGCAGAACTGATGGTAGTTCCAGATATATGAGAAGGATTAAATTGACGACAAGCAACTAAAGAACTTATGATTAATAGCTGATGTTAAAAAAAGATACACATAATAAATCCGAATGGGATCTGGTGATCGCTCCAGGCCGTGCTGAAAAAAATTACTGGAAAGATCTCTGGCGTTTCCGGGAACTGTTTTACATATTGAGCTGGCGTGATATTAAAGTGCGATACAAACAAACTGTATTGGGTGTTGCCTGGAGTGTGATAAGGCCGGTGCTTACTACTATCATTTTTACAATACTGTTCAGTCGTATTGCTAAAATGCAGAACCCCGGAGATGCACCTTATGCACTGATGGTATTTGCAGGCATGCTGCCCTGGCAGTTCTTCAGCAATGCACTCAGCGAAAGCAGCAATAGCCTGGTGGGTAATGCCAATCTTATTACTAAAGTTTATTTTCCTCGTATGATCATACCGGCTAGTTCAGTTATTACCAGCCTGGTTGACCTGGGTATTTCTTTTGGTATCATGCTTGTTATGTTTGCCATTTACGGATACATGCCCAGCTGGCATATTGTATTCCTGCCTTTGTTTGTGTTACTGGCTTTTACCTGTGCCTTTGGCATCGGCCTTTATCTTACCGCAGTAAATGTAAAATACCGCGACTTTAGGTATATCATTCCTTTTATCGTACAATTTGGTTTGTATGTAAGCCCCGTTGGTTTCAACAGTTTTGTGATCGATGATAAATGGCGGATGCTGTACTCCCTCAACCCGATGGTAGGCGTGATAGATGGTTTCCGCTGGTGCCTGCTGGGTGATCCCATGCACTGGCGCTCATTCATTGTGTCGGTATTTATGACGATCGGTTTTTTATGGGTGGGTATTTATTATTTCAGGAAGATGGAGAGAACATTTGCAGATAATATCTAAACGTCAGGCGTGAGTGGTGAATCGTGAGTGATAGGGACAGCGTATTGAGTATTTTACCTCCCGCATTTAGTTAGAAGCAGCCTACCCATTCGACATTTAAAAATTCAAAATTCGATATTCAATTCCATGTCCAACTCAATTATAGAAGTTACCAATCTCTCTAAAAGCTACACCATCTCCCACGAAGGAAGGGAACGGTATACAGCCCTGCGTGATGTAATGGCGCAAAAGGCAAAGAAGATATTCTCTTTTCCAAAAAATTTGACCACTTCCTCAACCAAAGAAGAGTTCTGGGCACTTAAGGATGTAAGCTTCAATATAGAACAAGGTGACCGTGTTGGTATTATCGGCCGCAATGGTGCCGGTAAAAGTACGCTCTTAAAAATATTAAGCCGTATCACCGAGCCAACAGCAGGAGAGATAAAAATAAAAGGGCGTGTTGCTTCTTTGCTGGAAGTAGGTACCGGCTTTCATCCCGAACTTACCGGCCGGGAGAATATTTTTTTAAATGGGGCCATACTGGGAATGAGCAGGATTGAAATACGAAAACATTTTGACGCCATTGTGGACTTTGCTGAAATCGAAAAGTTCCTGGATACGCCGGTGAAGCGCTACAGCAGTGGGATGTACGTGCGGCTGGCATTTGCCGTGGCTGCACACCTGGAGCCAGAAATTTTGGTGATAGATGAAGTACTTGCTGTTGGTGACGCACAGTTTCAGAAGAAATGTTTGGGAAAGATGGAAGATGTGAGTAAGAATGAAGGGAGGACGGTATTGTTTGTGAGCCATAACATACAGGCAATAAAAAAATTATGCTCAAAAGGAGTTTATCTTTCAAAGGGTATTGTTGCTTTTAATGGAACAATGAAAGATACCGTAGAGCAGTATCTTAAAAAAGAAGTTGATGCCGGATCAGATGGAAGGATAGATGTAAGCCTGTCAACATATTATACAGGGCAGGCAAAATTTGTCAAAAGCAATATTGAGAATAATGGAAAAGTGGTTTCTCTTGGGCAAAAAATAATTATTACCTGTGAGATTGAATGTCAGGAAAATATTGAAGATGTCTTTTTGGATGTGAGAGTAAATTCAATCGATATTGCCGAAATAACCCACTCTTCCCATTTATATGAAAATGATAGTAAAGCATTAGTTAACCTGAAAAAAGGAGCTAATAAAATTAAAATTGAGATAGACAATTTATTTCAACCAGGTAATTATGACCTTACATTCGGGATTCACGAATTAAGAGGGAAAACACTTGATTACGTGGAAAACATTAATCCTTTTGAAGTGCTGAATATTTCTGAAGAAAATAGTGATTTTATTTTTCCATCAGGATGGGAAATAGGTAAAGTGCGGATAAATTCAACCTGGGAATTTTATGAGTAGTATTTTATTTAGCTGATATTTTACCATGGGATTTAGCATCTAAATACATTTAATGAGGATCTTAATAGGTACCGTTGAAAAATCCAATATGATTGAACTGTATAAAAAAGCATTCAAATCATTAGGGCATGATGTTATTACAATTGCAGAACCACATATTTTTTTTAACGAAAATCAGTACACACACGATCTTACAAAACCTTCTTTTTTATTCAGACCCGTCAAAAATAAAATATTCAGGCGTTTAAATACCATAAAGTGGTCTGTAGCTAAACGTTGGATATATTTTCACAAAGTATTCCTGTATTATAAATATAGAAATCGTATTGACCTAATGCTTGTTTTTGGAGATGGGCTTTATACTGATGCGGTCACTGATTTTAATTTCCTGCACAAAAAAAATAAAAAGATCGTGCAGGTATTTTTTGGAGGGGATGCCAGGTGTTGGGAAGCATTTAACCAGGAATATAATATTGATATCAGTACCATTGAAAAGCAACCCATTAATAATGAAAACTTCAATGCCATTCTAACGAGGTTAAGAAAGGCAGAACTGTATGCCAATTCAATTTATTCACTGCCCGACCAGGCAGGTTTGGCATTGAGGCCTTTTTTCAGGCTTTATATGCCTTTTGAGTATCAAAAATATAAGTTCACAGTAAATGGCCGGCCTGTTCCTAAGGTAATCCATATCGAATCGAAATTACCATACAAAGGCGAGTCATTAATTTATACTGCTATCGATAACCTAAAAAAACAAGGAGTACAATTTGATTTTCAAGTGTATAAAAACTTATCACATAAGGAAGTGATAAATAAATTAGAGGATGCAGACATATTGGTTGACGAAGTTATGATCTTTGGCCCTGGAACCTTAACCTATGAAGCAATTGCATGCGGATGTGCAGTAGCTACAAAAGTTCAGGAAGGGCATATTGTTAAAGATTATTTATGCAATTTGGAAATTGAAGATATAGAAAAGCCACTTAAGGAGTTTATTTTAGATAGAGACAAAAGGATCATTGATCTTAAACGGGCTTACGAGTTGCTTAAGGATGTTAACGATCCCCAAAATATCGCAAAAGATATTATCCAAAGGTCTGAAACTGATATTTATGACTTTTCCCAATACGACTACCAGGCAAATTTTTTTGCGAAGGGTTACCATCTGCCTGCAGGCCATGTAGTTTCTGAACAAAACAAGAAACTTACAAGAATGGTATTTGACAAATACTACAAAGATGAGGAATTGAAGCAATCATTAATTGAACGAAACCTGATGTAATGCCGAAGATATTCAGAAAAATATACCGTGAATTAAGACACAGGGTTATCATTGCACTTGTAAATAATCATCCCGGATTTAAGTGTATTAGGCAAGTGCAAAATCCTACACAGCCTATCACATTTGAATATTGGTATGCACAAAAAGTAAAAGGAATGAACAGGCATGTTCCATGGCCTGTTCATGTAACGAGCCGTATAGTAGGGGTTGAAAACATAACTATTGGCGAAGGTTCTTTTCCCGGTTATATGCCTGGATCTTATATCCAGGGGCTGGGTAAAATTGTGATAGGAGATTTTTGCATATTTGCACCTAATATTGGTATTGTAAGCGCCAATCATGATGTTTATGATAATGCTAAACATGTTTATGGAAAAGTTGAGATAGGCGACTATTGCTGGATAGGGATGAACGCTGTTATTTTGCCTGGGGTAAAACTTGGCAACTTTACTATTGTTGCTGCAGGTGCCGTTGTTACAAAATCCTTTGAAGACGGGTATTGCGTTATAGGTGGCAACCCTGCAAAAATTATTAAGAACCTGGAAAAAGATAGCTGCGTTTCTTACAAAATGAATACAGATTATATTGGGTACCTGAAAAAGCAATGATAACCCAACTCTAAATACTACCTGAAAGAACCTTTACTGTGTTGTTAGTATCAATAATTATTCCTGCATACAATTCTGAAAAATTTATAGCTGCAACTATTCAGACTGCATTAGATCAAACCTGGAGCAACAAAGAAATAATAATTGTTGATGATGGATCTTCTGATAATACATTACAGATCGCAAAGGATTTTGAGATTGCCAATGCAAATATTAAAGTATACACCCAAAGCAATAAAGGTGGCTGTAATGCAAGAAACAAAGGTTTTTTACTAAGTAAAGGAGACTATATCCAATTCCTGGATGCTGACGATTTAATGGACAGGCAAAAAATCGAAAAGCAAATGATGAAGCTGCAATCGAAAAGTGATATCATTATTGGTTGCCGCTGGATAAAATTTGGTAATACACCGGAGAATAATATTGGTGGTACTGGTCCTTACGAATCAATCAGAAAAGACATGACAGGTATTGAATGGTTATTAGAACGACATATGATGATCTGTCATGCATGGCTAACGCCTAGGAAACTGATTGAAGCTTCGGGAGGATGGGACGAAGCATTAAGTTGCAACCAGGATGGCGAATTTTTTTACAGGGTAATTGCCGGTGCAAAAAAAGTGCTATACCAGGATGATACCATTGTTTATTACAGGATATCTCCGAACAGCAATACCGTTTCAGTTATGAATTCAGAGGCTAAATATGTTTCCTTGTACAAAGCAGCGGTAAGTTATAAAAATGTGATCAATGGCTTAACCAATCATTCGGATAAGGCAAAAGCGGCAATTGGAAATTATTTCAGAGAATTAGAGTACAATTACTTTTATCCTTCTTTTCCTGATTTGGTCAGGTCATGTAAAGAGCAGGAAGAGTATTCGTTTGGCAATAATAAACCAGAGCTTACCGGGCTGACGAAAACTGTAGCCGGGTTTATTGGATGGAAATTTTCTAAACGCCTGGCAACTTGGTATAAAAAACTCCATACATCTGTAAAGCAGGTTAAAAATGAACAATAAAAAGACAATTCTTTTTATAAGTACAGTTAATCTTACAACCAATCCCCGTATTTTAAAAGAGATCATGCTGGCCAGTTCGCTGGAATATGAAATAACATTCCTGGGTTTTTGGCTTGGCAACTGGAGTGATGAACTGGATAAGGAATTGCAACAGAAACTACCTGATGTGCAATTTAAATACCTGCAGGCTACACGGAAGCCATTTATGCCCTGGCTAAAATCAACCGTTATTGAAAGATCAGCAAGGCTTGTTAGTAAAATATTTACTACTGGTTTGAAGTTGAATGCCTTTGCTTCTTCCAAAAGATCGGTTTTATTGTTACAATATTTAAGAAATATAAGCGCTGGCAATAAAAAATTCGATCTCGTGGTTGCACATACATTGGGTGCTTTATATCCTGCTTATTGGTATGCTGAAAAAAGTGATACAAAATTTGCATTTGATGTGGAAGACTATCATCCATGGGAATCAATAAAAGGCAACAGTACTGGTGAGGTAGGCAGAAGGGAAACTATCCTGAAGCAAATTTTACCTGCAGCCAATTATGTGTCTGCAGCAGCCCCGCTTATTACAAAACAAATAAATAACCTGGTGCCTGCTGTAAATGCTATAACTGTTTATAACAGCTTTCCGAAAGCGGAATTTATAATGCCTGTTACGATAGAAAGCGAAAAATTAAAACTGGTTTGGTTCTCACAAAATATCAATGCAGGAAGAGGGCTTGAAATTATCCTGGAAGCCTGGGGAAATTTAAAAACCAGTTTTGAATTAACATTGATCGGAAACCTCGATGAGCAGTTTTACGATCAGCATTTAAGAAACCACACGGATATTACTATAGAACCACCATTAAGCCAATCACAACTACATGAATTTTTATCAGAATTTGATATAGGCCTTGCTATTGATGTTGATAGAGAAGATGATAACAGGAAACTGGTTATTACAAATAAGATACTGGCTTATTACCAGGCTGGCCTTTATATCGTAGCAACCGATACGCCGGCACAGCAACAATTTATTGATGATAATCCGGAGCATGGAATTCTTATTGAACAAAATGCTGAAGCAGCGTTGAAAACTTTGTCAGCAATATCAACATCCAAAGCGGAGATAAGAAGTTCTGCTGAAACAAGATTTAAGGCAGCTGCTGAATTCAATTGGGAAAACGAATCGGGTTTATTGCTTAAAACTTGGAACGCAGCGTAATTAATGAAAAATATTTTTATTGTTGCCCCACATTTCCCTCCGTCATCTGCTCCGCCGTCGCAACGGGTAAGGTTATTGGTTAAACATGCCGCATCACTTGGATTTTATCCAACGGTTTTTACCGTAGCTCCAAAATACCGTGAAGAAATTGAGGATGAGTGGATGTGTACTTTATTGGGAAAAGATTTTGAAGAGATCAGGGTTGGCTGCCTGGATTTTAAAAATACAAGAAAGTTTGGGATTGGTGACCTTGGATTAAGAATGCTGCCCTCACTTTTTTTTGCACTCAAAAAAGAAGCAAAGAAAAAAAAGCCAGCCTTTATTTTATACCCGGTACCACCCTGGTACATCATGGTGATCGCACCCATCATCAAAAGGATCACGGGTATAAAATACGGCATTGATTTTATTGATCCCTGGGTGCATGAAACAGCCGGGGCACACCGGGGTATCAAACACCGGGTATCACAAAGTATTGCCAGGACATTGGAAGGCTGGGTAACGAAAAATGCCGCAGTTATTTTTGCTGTATCGGAAGGCATCAATGAGAATTTAAGAAAACGGCATCCGCAATTATCATCTATACCTATGTATGCTGTGCCGTATGGGGCAGAACCGGGCGATTTTACCGGCTTCGTAAATGATAAAACCAATGACCAAAACGGGCAGATATTGGTACGATACATCGGCGCCGTGTGGAATGATTGTTACCCGGTACTGGATGGGCTTATGCCGGCTTTGGCTGCCGTGCAAAATGAATTGCCCCTGAAACTGGAATTTTATGGAACCAGTTATGCAGGGGAAGGACTGGCTAAAAATCAGCTTGATAACTGGATAAATAAGAATTCCATGCAGGCATATACTACTGAAGCCTGTTTGCGGGTAACTTATAAACAGGCAGTGGAACTAACGATGCAGTCCGATATACTTTTTTTAATGGGTGGTATGCAGCCTTACTATGCTGCATCCAAGCTGATGGGTTTGATCGTGTGTGGCAAGCCTTTTGTGGCCTTTGTACATAAAGATTCATTCCCCGCTCTTTTTCTTCAGAAATTAGCGTATCCATACCTGGTTACTTATTCGGGTGAAGAAGCGGATCTGCCGGTTACAAAAACAATGGCATTAAAAAATATGTTTCTGAAATTGATACAGCAAAGAGATTCTTTCATGCCTCTTGATACAAACCATCCTTTGATAAAGGAAAATACAGCAGCCGGTATGACAAAATATTTTATGGATAAAATTTCATCAACTTTATAATAAGAAAATGATAAAGCATTACGAGAAGATAAAAAATAAAAAAGTATTGGTCACAGGCGGACTAGGTTTTGTGGGGCATAACCTGGTGAAAACTTTGATCGATGATTATAACTGCAGGGTTATCGTAGTAGATAACTGTGCAAACAGTAACCCTAAGATTTTAGGAAGCCATATTGATAAAGTTACCTTTTCGCAGATATCGGTTTTAGATACAGATAAGCTTTTTCCTTTACTGGCTGATGTAAATTACATTTTTCACCTGGCCTGTAAACAGATATCAGCTTCGGGCACCGAACCACTGGATGACCTGAAGGTAAATGCAGAAAGCACTTTATTGTTGCTGGATTTTATAAAGAATAACCAGCTGCCTTCCCTGGAGAGATTTGTGTATGCTTCCTCCTGCTCGGTATATGGCAGTTCTACCATTTTGCCGATTTCTGAAACTGATCCAACCATTGTATTAAGTAATTATGCAGCTACCAAATTGCTCGGTGAGAATTATACCATGATCTATAACCGGAGCTATGAAATACCTACTGCCGCAGTAAGGTATTCAAATGTATATGGATACGGGCAGTCACCACGCAACCCATATTGCGGCGTGTTGGGAAAATTTGTACACAATGCTTTGACCGGCCTTCCATTATCAGTTATAGGTGATGGAGAACAAACAAGGGATTATACTTTTATTGCTGATGCGGTTGACGCAACCATACTGGCAGCAGTACATCCAAAAGCATTGGGTGAAGTATTTAATGTTGGCACAGGAATAGAAACTTCTGTAAATAAGCTAGCCGAGATCATAAAAGAATCTGTGCCAGGTATTAGTATTGAACAATTGCCCGAACGTGATATTGATAATATCCGCCGCAGATCAACCGGCATTGAAAAGATACATCAAAGATTAGGTTGGTCGCCCCGTGTAACCATACAACAGGGAATTCAATCTACCATCGACTGGTATAGATCAACTTTATAACCTACTATTATAATTGATGCTGAAAGGAATTAAAATTATTACCAGGGCAATAAATAGGAATCCGCTGACAAAGAACAACAGGTTTTCGGCGTGGAGAAGATTTATTAAATGGCAGTTTGTATCCAGGCTATACCCAAACGGAATTGTGATATCTTATATTGGGGAAAGCAAGTTGTTGATAAAGAAAAGTATGCATGGCGCAACTGGAGCTATTTATTTGGGTTTACAGGAATTTGAGGATATGTCTTTTTTGCTTCATTTTTTAAGAGAAGATGATCATTTTATTGATGTAGGAGCAAATATCGGTTCCTATACTATTTTGGCGGCCTGTGTTTCAAAAGCAAATGTGATATCCTTTGAGCCAATTCCGCAAACATTTAATTCCTTACAATTAAACATACGCCTGAATAATATTGAGAGCAAGGTAAGAGCAATTAATAAAGGCCTTGGTGATCGAAATGCTGTTTTACGATTCACAAGTGCATATGATACTGTTAACCACGTTTTAATTGATAATACCAGGAATGACTTTATTGAAGTGGAGGTTATCACATTAGATGATTATTTTAGTGATGAAGGGATATTAATGCCTTCTCTTATTAAAATTGATGTTGAAGGATTTGAATTGAATGTGCTAAAGGGGGCTGGAAAAATTCTTCAAAACGACGCCCTGAAAGTGATTATAGTTGAAATAAACGGATGTTGCAATTCATTTAACATAAAAGAGATCGATATTCATAATAAAATTATTTCATATGGGTTCAAGCCATATCAGTATCATCCTTTTTTAAGGGAATTTTTACTTCTTGAGTCATTCATTCCAAATGGTAATACAATTTATATAAGAGATGAAGAATTTGTGTCGAAAAGATTAAAAAGTTCTGTGAGTTTTAAAGTGCTGGATAAAGTTATTTAAAAAGTTGAATCGATTAGCAATTATAACTACACACCCTATCCAATATTACGCACCAATTTTCTCCAGGCTTGCAGCTTATGAAGATTTGGAAATAAAAGTGTTTTATACCTGGGAAAAAGAAGCTGCAAAATTTGACCGTGATTTTGGAAAAGACATAGAGTGGGATATTCCTTTATTAGAAGGTTATCCATATAGTTTTGTATCCAATAAAAATAATACAGGCAGAAGTTTTCGGAATGTTAAAAATCCAGGGCTGGCCAAAGCGATCGAAGTATGGAATGCTACAGTTGTTTTGGTTATCGGGTGGAATTACCTAAGTCATCTGAAAACAATGTTTCATTTTAAGAACCGTATCCCGGTCTTATTCCGTGGCGATTCAACATTACTGGATGAAAGCTCCGGACTTAAAAAAAGTTTACGACGCATTTTTTTGAAATGGGTATACCGCCATGTTGACCATGCACTTTACGTTGGTTCGGCAAACAAAGCCTATTTTTTAAAACACGGTGTAAAAGAGAAGCAGTTGGTATTTACACCACATGCTATTGATAATAAGCGATTCGGTCAATTAAGTGGCGGTCAGGAAATATTTATTAAAGATACGAGGCAGGTCATGGGTATCGGTCCCGATGATATCACCATTGTTTATTGTGGTAAATTCCTTCCCAAAAAAAATCCTTTATTGCTGGCAAAGGCTGTTAAAGATATTAATCATGAAAAACTGCATGTGATCTTTGTGGGGAATGGCATACTGGAGTCCGAACTTAAGCAGGTGATAGCAGGATGTGCACGGATGCATATTTTGCCCTTTCAAAATCAAAGTATGATGCCGGCCATTTACCGGTTGGGTGAAATATTTTGTTTGCCATCAGCAGGTCCTGGCGAAACCTGGGGTCTGGCTGTAAATGAGGCGATGGCCTGTGGGAGGGCGGTGTTGGTAAGCGATAAAGTGGGTTGTACAGCTGACCTGGTGCAGGAGGGCGTTAACGGGTACAGTTTTCGTTCGAACGATATGAATGACCTTGAACATAAGATAAATAAACTGGTAAGTGACAGTGATATGCTTTCAGTAATGGGCAAAGCTTCTGAAAAACTTATCAGTAATTGGAATTTTGATACTATTGCAGGCGCTGTAAAAAATCTATTGCAGCGGACATGAGCGAAACTAAAAAATTATTGGTTATTGCGGGGGGAAATTATATTTATGGAGCCGAAAAAGTAACAATAGATGTCATAAAGGGATTGAGCAATGAAGGATATGAAGTACAGGCCATCATCAGTGGATGGGGAGATGGGCAGTTTGTAAAAGCACTGGATGGATTAAGGGTTAAATTTTATAAACTCAAACTTGGCTGGTACTATATTTCTAAAATATTATGGTCGTTGGATTCTCTTGTGCATTACCCAGGTGCGGTAATACGCTTCTTACGCATCCGGAAAAACTTTAGAGACTGGCCTGTGTATATTATTTCTTTCAGGCAGGTTATTTTGTTGTGGCCTTTTTTTAAAAAGAATATTGTTTACCATGTGCATGATCCAAATGCCCACAGTAAACAATCACGTTATTTTTTAAAGATCATCAACAGGAAGGTTACAAAGTTTATTGCTGTTTCTGAATTTGTAAAAGAAGACCTGATCGCATGCGGAATATCACCGGAAAAAATTGAAGTGATCTATAATGGGGTTGAGATACTGCCCGAGGTTCAGAAAGATTCAAATCATTCAGGTGTGCTTAATATTGGAATTGTGGGGCAGGTGATTGAAAGAAAAGGACACGCTACTTTATTACAAGCCATTGGCTTGTTAATTAAAAAGGGCCTGGATATACGACTGATCATTGCAGGTGATGGAGATAAATTTTTTATAGAGAAACTGAAAAAAATGACTATGGATTTGGGACTGCCCTCAAAAATAACCTGGCGTGGATTTAAAAAAGATCTGAAAGAAATATATGCAGATATTGATGTACTGATCGCCCCCACCATTTCAGCTGAACCCTTTGGCTTAATAACTATCGAAGCCAATATGCTTGGAATGCCCGTAATTGTTTCCAATAAAGGGGGCTTTAGGGAAACAGTTAAAAATAGGGAGAATGGTTTTTTGGTGGAACCGGAGGATGCTGAGCAATTGGCGGATAAAATTGAATATTTCTACAGTCACCGCAATGAAATTGATGCGATGGGTAAAAAAGGCAGAAGGATGGTAGTAGATAAATTTTCTTCAGATGCCATGACAAAATCTATTGATAAGCTAATTACCCAAATTTCAGTATGACGAGATACAGTGAGTTTTTCAAATTAATTAAAACGGGAGATTTTAAGAAACTGAGATCTAAGATCTTAATAAAATTTGGTACAAGGGAAGCCTTATTCACAGAATTTTATAAAAATAATACCTGGGGGTCATCAGAATCTATATCTGGTCCGGGCTCTGAGTTAAAGTATACAACAAATATTATACAGAAATTACCTGTGTTGTTTACTGATTTCTCAATTAAATCTATCAGTGATGCGCCTTGTGGTGATTTTAACTTTATGAAAGAAATTAAGTTAGATAATATTGATTATTGCGGATATGATATTGTTAAGCCAATAATTGAAAAGAATAATCAACTATATAGAAGGGATAATATAGGATTTAAACATTTCAATGTTATTGATCAGGTTTTGCCTAAAACAGATATGATATTATCACGTGATATGCTTATACATTTTTCTTTTCATGACGCTTTTCAAACAATCAAGAATTTTAAAGAATCGGGTAGCAGGTATTTGCTAACGAACACATACCCGGCTACAAAAAAAAATATAGACATTAAAACCGGTAACTGGAGGCCTCTTAATCTGCTTATTGAACCATACTGTTTTACTGATCCAGTGGCAGCTATTGATGAATATGATTCTGAAAAGCATGGAATGAAGCAGCTCGCCCTCTTTGTTATAAATTGAAGATATTGGTTATTAAATATTTTTCATTTTGAGAATTCACGCCATCATAATAGCCTTAAATGAAGAGGACTTTATAGAAGAAACTATAAAGCCAATTTATGCACATTGTTCAGGTATAAGTGTTATCACACAATATGACCGGGATTATTATGGTAATAAGGTTCAACCGGATTCTACTGCACAAAAGGTTTTGAACTATCAAGATCCGGAAGGAAAAATCCATTTAGTGGTTAGAAGATTTAATGATGAAACGGCATCGAGAAACCATGAAATGAATGCTGTAATGTTTAATGCTGCAAAAGGCATTCAATCACATGGAATTAGTTTGGAATTGGTTAAAGAATTTCACAAATCTCCTGATTATTTCTTGATATGTGATGCTGATGAAATATTTGACATAGATACATTTCCTGCCATCGTTGAATATTTGAAAAAAAAGCGACCTAATGGTATGCGGATCAGCGGATATAATTATTTCATAAACTGGAACAGAAGGGAAGCCAGGGAAAAGTATGTTCATAAACATTTTGGGTTTGTAAAAAGAGGTTTATTCTTTGAACAGCGGCGTGTGCTGAACTGGAACGAATCGAGGCTGAATAAACTTGGTTCAAAATTTGGCTTTCCTTATATAGGGTCCCGCTTATACAATTTTATTGAATGTCCCTGGGAAATTGGAATGATGCACCATGCAGGTTATGTAAGGAGAAATAAAGAATTGCTGTTACAAAAAATGAGTAAACATTCTCACCTGGAAAATCACTCACCTGAATATTTAGAACAAATGATTTCACGTGAATTTGATTTTGTTTCTATGAAAGATCTGCCTGTTAACATCAGGGAAGGTAACTGGCCGGAAAGTTTTTTTGAAAAGATCAGTTCTGATGATTAATGTAAGCAGAAAAATAAACTGGGTATCATCGCTGGTAAATGCAGCAGAAATTGATGTAATTGAAAAAGAGCTGAGTGATTTTTATAGAAGAAATCCGAACTACTATTCAGATATACAGTTTACAGCTGATAATTGGGTGAATCCGGAAGAGACTGGATATTCAAAAATACTTGATTGCATAAAAGATAGTGAAAATATCTGTGAAATTGGTTGTGGCAGTGCCAATATATTAAAGCACCATCCCGGGATTGCACAAAAATATACGGGACTGGATTTTTCCGAAATATTATTAAATGAAAATTCATTAAAATTTCCCGATGCCCGGTTCACTGCAATTGAAACTGCAAATTATTTTCCTGAAGAAGATAGCCGGTTTGACCTGGTGTTTTCAGTTTTTGTTTTGGAACATGTTACCCGGCCAGCTGTTTTTCTGGATGAATGTAAACGTATTTTAAAACCCGGTGGGAAACTGATCATTTTATGCCCTGATTTTTTAGGAAGAGGGAGAATGTCATCACAGCGTGCCGGTTTTAGCGAGGGAACAGCGTCCGTAAAATTAAAGCGGCATAAATTTATTGATGCGATCATTACGCTTTTTGATAACCGGGTACGGATACCATTTGTTTGCAGGAACTATTTAAAAAGAATTGAAAAATCGCCTTTGTTTCTGATCAATGTTTCTCCAACTATGTTTACGGATACATTTCAACCAGATGTTGATGCTGTTTATGTGACCAGTAAAAAAGAAATTTTAAAATTTTTGGATATTAAATTTTCAGAAATAAAAAATGATGCTTATATGGAAAAATATACCCAAAAAAAGAAACTCATCTTTTTGCAATTGAAGAAAAACTAACACAGACTTGATAATCCTGCTTATTTTAGTTATTAGCCTTATTTTATATAGTGAACAACCTGTACTCATGTTGTTCAGTTTGTTTAGTCTATACTTGAGCTATCGGTTGTTTTGGCGCAGGTTTGAACCCAAGGTGATTTTTTTTGGTGTGATCCTGTCCTGGCTCAGCATTACCATAAAGATATTCTATTCCGATTTTACCGGCACCAGGTATGAAAACCTTTCATTGAGTATAAACATCATTGAAACTGCCTACGTCTCCCTGGTTGGGTTTTGTATTTTTTGCCTGGGGCTTTGGCTGGCGATCAAAGACCTGAAGCTGAGTAATGTAAAGATGAATGAATTATTTCACAGCCCTGTTAATTTCAGGAGGCTGTTAATGGTTTACCTGGTTGCTTCGCTCATCAATACAACTTTAAAATCTTTTGTGTTTTATTTCCCGGGATTTTCCCAGCTTCTTTCAGGGTTCCTTCAAATGAAACTGGGTTTTCTTTTCCTGATCCTTTTTTATGCGTTTAAAAAAAGGCAACACTTGCTGTTGGTCTTTATTATCATTTTGGCCGAAGTTATCTTAAGCCTTTTCAGCTTTTTCTCATCCTTTAAAGATATTATCATTACAGCCATTGTTATCATCGCCATGTTTCCCAACCGGCTTTCTCCACGAGAATCTTTGCTTGCGGTACTTTTGAGCTGTGGCTTTTTATATTCTATTTTTATCTGGCAATCGGTAAAAGGGGATTACAGAAAATTTTTAAATGCAGGAGAACGTTCCCAGAGTGTGGTAGTATCGCAGGAAGATGCTTTAAAAAAATTGCAAGACTTGTCTGGAAAGTCGGGAACTGTAAATAAAAATGACGTCCTATACCAAACCATTGACAGGATATCCTATATCGAATTTTTTTCCCAGGCGACAGAAAATGTGCCCCGAAAAATACCCTATGAAAATGGCCGCCTCTGGAAAGATAATATACTGCATATTTTACAACCCAGGATTTTTTTTCCGAATAAAGAAGCCATCGATGACTCAAAAATGGTGAATAAGTATGCCACCCGTAAAGTGGCCACGGCAAAACAAGGCGCAAGTTTCAGCCTGGGCTTTATGGCTGAAAGCTATATCGATTTCGGGCCATACTTAATGTACATTCCAGTTTTTTTGGTTGGCTGGTTACTGGGCTTCATTTATAAATTGCTCATACTGCAAAGCATTAATTATCTGTGGGGCTTTACCATGGTATCTTCTTTATGGATAAATATCAATTGTAATGGTACGCCCGGCACCAAGATACTGGGATGGATATTGATGTACTATATTGCCTTTTTATTCTTCCGTTATTTATTGATGAAGCCGCTTGATAGGTATATCAGGGGAGGTGCATTTTAGTTTGTAAAAATCTATGTCAAAACTGTTGTTTGTATATGATCATTTTTACCCTGCTTATAAAGCAGGAGGTCCTATACAATCGTTGACAAACCTGGCAACCTGTTTACAGGACAAACATGAAATTTCAGGGTTTACCGGTAGTAAGGATCATAATAGTTCTGAAAAATTATTGAATACTGATACGGATAAATGGACAGAAACAAAATTGCCTGGTGCAGGTAAAAACCTTCCCGTATGGTATGCCAGTCAGGGAACAATTACGAAACAGTTGTTCAGTAACATTGTAAAAGCTACAAAACCTGCTGTTATCTATTTGAACGGCATATTTTCTTATCGTTTTGTTATCATTCCACTACTGTCTGTTGACCGTTCAAAGTATAAACTTATAATAGCCCCCAGGGGAATGCTACAAAGCGGGGCGCTTGCAGGGAAAGCGGCTAAAAAAAAACTATACCTGGCCATGCTTAAATTATCAGGTCTTGTAAGATCTGTAAGCTGGCACGCAACGAATGAAGAAGAGAGAGAAGACATCATAAAAGTATTCGGTAAAAAAGCGAAGGTGACCGTAGCTTCTAATATTCCGAAGCGGCCGGTAAATGAAATTTCATTTCCGGGTAAAAAGCCAGGCGGCCTTCGTTTGGTTTATTTGTCATTGGTCGCTGAAAAGAAAAACCTGCTGGGGTTGATCGAATTGGTCAATAGGTCTGCTGCCGGGATCACACTCGATATTTACGGGCCGGTAAAGGATGAAGCTTATTGGAAAAAATGTATACAGGCAATTGGCAATGATAATCTTAAGATAACATACAGATCAGATCTTCGCCCTGAACTGGTGCAGGAGACATTTGCAAAATACGATGCATCTATCCTGCTTACAAAAGGAGAAAATTTTGGCCACGCTCTTTATGAAAGTTTAAGTGCAGGCCGCCCGATCATCACCAGTTTTTTTACACCCTGGAATGGCCTGGAAGAAAAAAAGGCCGGGTGGAACCTGGATATTTCCAATCAGGATGAATGTATCAGTAAACTTGAAATGATAGCAAACCTGGATAGCGGATCATTCAACGCTTATTGTAGCGGGGCTTATGCTTTAGCTAAAGCGTATTACGATAAGACAGCTGACCTGGATGGATATGATAAGTTATTTGGATCTGCAGCTGAATACTCCACTCATCCTCAACCTTAACCTTAACCTCAACCTTGTTCAACAAACGCATCTTAATCTACCTAATAAAATTCGCCGGGGCATTTTGTCTTTGCTATTTTGGCACATTGGCTATTATCGGCCTCTCGGTGCCGGGAGGGTATTACAGTGGCTTTGTAGATAAGTACCTGAATTTTATTCCGGTTTTGAGGGATAGCTTATTAAACGCTTCAAAATATTTCCTGTCAATATTTGGGTATGAATGTTACCAGGCTGCACCAACACAACTCAGGATGGTTGGCGGTGGAGGCGTAAACCTGGTGTACAGTTGCCTGGGGTATGGGGTCACCAGTTTCTGGCTGGCTTTTGTATTTGCCAACACCGGTACCTGGAAAAAGAAACTGGCCTGGATGCTGGGCGGAACGATCATACTTTATATCATTAATGTGATACGTATCAGCCTGGTATTACTTGCAAATGGAAAAGGATGGAAATTCCCTTTTGGATGGGATAACCATACCTGGTTTAATATTGTGGCTTATGCAGCAATTTTTTGTATGATCTATTTTTTTGACAAGACACTAAAACTACATTCACCAAAAAAACAGCAGCATGCAGGTAAACCTGGGGAAATATAACAACAGCTGGTATAAACCTGGTTCGGGGTTTAAACGATTTGTATGGCATTATATAAATGGTTTGTTCTTCAGATCGGGCATATTTCCTTTTTACGGTCTAAAGGTCTTTATCTTAAGGTCATTTGGGGCTAAAATCGGTAACGGAGTATTAATAAAGCCTTATGTCAATATCAAGTATCCATGGTTCCTCGAAATTGGGGACCATGCCTGGATAGGCGAAAATGTGTGGATCGATAACCTGGCTTCTGTGAAAATTGGTTCCCATGTTTGTATCTCACAGGGGGCTTATTTATTAACGGGCAACCATGACTTTAAGAAGGTTGCTTTTGACCTGGTCGTTAAAACCATTACCATTGAAGATGGGGTATGGATCGGGGCCAAATCCGTAGTTTGTCCGGGTATAACCTGCAGCACCCATTCGATATTAACGGTAGGATCAATATTGAGCAGCGATATGGAGGCTTATGGAATCTATCGGGGAAATCCCGCCACTAAGATCGCAGATCGGACTCTTGCAGAATAATAATTGCCAATACCTAAGATTAATTGACTACTGAAAATGAAGTTAATTGGATGCTGAAGAAAGCTTTGGACTGTTTTTTGTGTACCACAATGGATATGCTGGAAATGGAAGTATTTTGGCGAAAAGAGGACAGTTTACGAACTGGTACAGGCGGTACACAAAATAGTTTACCTTTTCAGCGCCCTTGTAATATAATTACGACAATTCATATGTAAAAAATGCAGTAATTTGCAGCCGATTTAGAACCCCCATGATCAAAGTCACCCTTATAACAGTTACACTTAATTCAGAAAAATTCCTGGAGGATGCCATCAAGTCTGTGATGGCACAGGATTATAAAAATATAGAGCACATCATCATAGATGGTGAATCAACCGATGGAACGCTTGCAGTTATAGAAAAATACAAGGACCATATTGCACGCTGGGTTTCTGAAAAAGATTACAGCATGTATGATGCTATCAATAAAGGGATGGCTATGGCTACCGGAGAAATCATCGGCACACTCAACAGTGATGATATGCTGGCTTCAACTGATGTGATCAGTAGAATAGTGGATAGTTTTGAAACGAAAAAAGTTGATGCTGTGTATGGCGACCTGGTATATGTGGACCCGGACAATACATCACAGGTTCTGCGCAAATGGAAGGGTGGCGAATACAGCATCAAAAGATTTCAATACGGGTGGATGCCTGCACATCCTACTTTTTACTTCCGCCGCAGTTTGCTTGAAACCTGTGGGTATTATGAAACACATTTTTTTACAGCAGCTGATTATGAATTCATGACCCGCTACCTGTATTATCATAAAGTGAGTGCCACCTATATTCCCAAACTGATCGTAAAGATGCGCAACGGCGGTATGAGCAACAGCAATATCTTCCGCAGGCTGCGAGCTAACCGGAGGGATTACCTGGCCATGAAAAAGAATAAAGTGCCTATGCCATTGGTGGTCTCTATTTTAAAACCGGTGATCAAACTGCACCAGTATACCAATATTGGGTTAGCGAGGTTTTTTACTTAATCTGATTGATTACACGAATTACCCAATACATGTTGTTTTACAACTTTTATTTTACCACAGAGGCACGGAAACACAGAAGGGATCTGCTTCGCAAGTTTTGTTTGCCACGGATTTCACTGATTAACACGGATTGTTTTTTCTGCTGAAAACGCAGATGTCTCTGACATATAAATTTCTTCTGCGTATTCTGTGAGATCTGCGGGCACTTTCTTCTAAATCATGTTCAACTTCTTTAAAAAAAATACAGCACCCGTAACTCTATTGCCGGTAACAGTTGATATGCATTCGCATATACTGCCCGGGATAGATGATGGATCTCCGGATTTAGAAACATCGGTGTTGCTGGTAAAAGGGCTTTATGATCTGGGCATCCGGAAATGTATTGCTACACCACATATCATCGGTGATCTCTATCGTAATACAGATGAGACCATTGAATTTGCACTCAATACATTGCAAAAGGCCTGTGAGGCAGCTGCATTGCCCATGCAGATATCTGCTGCAGCAGAATATATGCTGGACGACTATTTTATGGAACTGCTTCAGCAACAAAAGCCATTGCGTACCCTGCATAAAAATTTATTGCTGACCGAGATACCATATACATCAGAACCGGTAAACCTGCAGGAGATCGTATTTCATATCATTACCGGCGGTTACCAGCCCGTGCTGGCGCATCCCGAAAGGTATTTTTATTTCCACCATAATTTTAAAGGCTATAAAAAACTGAAAGACCTTGGCTTTATACTGCAGGTAAATCTCTTATCGCTTACAGGGTACTATGGAAAAGAAGCTGCAAAGGCTGCACGTTACCTGTTGGATGAAGGCCTGGTTGGCCTGGCAGGAACCGACCTCCATCACAACCGGCATTTAAGTGCATTCCGGTCGCAGAAAAATCTTGAGCTGTTCAGTAAATATATCAGGAATGATAAATTGCTTAATGGTGGATTGTTAGGTTAATTACACGAATTAGATACACGAATTACACGAATTGGCCCTTGTTTTTACAGGGGCTTTTTTATGCTTTACAAAAAAGAATTTATAACAACTACTGCACTGGTAGTAAAATTAATAAGAGATACGAAGGATTTGCTTTTCATGCTTTGCAGTAAAAAAATATAGCCACACTTCGACAGGCTCAGTGCAGGCTCCGACACGAAGGCACAAAGGTTAATTCTTCGAATTACAATTTTTCATCCGGCTGGATAGTATATCATTTAGTGAGCTGATCTATACCATTAAAATGGCTTACCATTTTCCTTCGTGTCTTTGAGTCTTTGTGGTTAAGTTTATTTTTAACAGCGTAGCTGTTGAAAAATATATCACAACGAAGACCTCAGCGTAAGATAAAAAGGTATTTCTACATGCTCGGTAGATCCTTCCAGGATAAGCCGGGCCGCTTTTTCTCCCATCATCTCAAAATCGGTGGAGATAGTAGTAATGCCGTTGAGTATGATCTTCTTCAAGGGAGTTTCATTGTAGGAAATAACACCTACGTGTTTACCTACTTTCATTTTGGTGGTGAGTATTTTTTCTATCAGGTATACGAGGTCGTTCTCCATCAGGTTGATATACACTTCGCCTTCTTTAATGGGCTCCTTCTCCAGGTTATGAACCACTTTATAAGTAAAAGCATATTCCTGGCAAAAGCGGTAAAACCCTTCCAGTATCTCTTTGGGATGATAAGTGTATTCCGGAAAAATAATTTTAATGGTATGGTATTTACTCAGCTGCTTATTCGCCTGCACCAATGCTTCATAAATATCCTTTCCGAAATTCTCATACACGGCTGCAAAATCACCGGTAACACCGGGCACTAATTTATCCATCAGTATCAGCTTCTCCTTAGGAATGGTATTGATGATCTCCGAAACATTCTTGGCATCATCCATAAAATGGGGGATGATGACGTAATGGGTATAGTCCTGGTTTTGCCGGGTAAGCAGTTTTTTAAAGAAAAGGAAGTCATTATTGTAAATATAGAAGTCAATGGCCGCCAGTTCGCCGAGTGATGCAACCAACGCATCATAGATGATCTTCTTATGCGGGCTCAGTTTATTGAACAGCAGGAATATCTTCAGCTTCTGGTTCAGCTCTACACTCTTCACAAAATATCCCTTTCCCGGCACCGAGCCCAGGATGCCGTTCTTCTTCAGGTGCTTGTATCCTTTCTCTGCCGTATCCCTCGAAATCTCGAATTCAAAACTCAGTTCATTGATGGAAGGGAGCATGTCACCCTCTTTTAAAACTCCTGCTGAAATGGCTTTGGTGATACAGTTGGCCAGCTGCAGGTATTTGGGCGTAGCCGAAAAATAATCAATAAGCAGGTAGTTGAAAATGGTGCCGTGTTTCATGCGATCGTTAAGTGTATATCAAACTTACAGCAATTTTAAAAGATAGGCGCAGGAAAAATATAACCGCAGAGGCGGGGAGACGCTGAGGAGTGATTTGGGAAATTGTTTTTCCTCCGCGTCTCAGCGCCTCTGCGGTAAAAATAATAATGAAAAAATCCGTGTACATCTGTGCCATCCGTGGCAAAAAACTTTTCGCCGCAGGCGAAAATTGCTTTGCAATATATGTTAGCCACGGATTGCACGGATTAGCACGGATAGTGCCTGCGAAGAATGGATTTGTGCTCTGCGCCTTAGCGCCTCTGCGGTAAAAGCATGACAGTACATGACAGGATATACCAAGGATGATTATACTTTAGCGTTCTCTTGCTTCTATTGCTTCATATGAAAAAAACTAAATAATGGGTGTCATACTTGGTGTTCTCTTTCATTTTGTAGGTGGGTTTGCTTCAGGCAGCTTTTATA